>OFGN01000635.1_pt1 | contig 35826 bp, 38 predicted proteins | sample 1521821 | NCBI WGS metagenome assembly OFGN01 (sample SAMEA3504094, study PRJEB24116) | mouse gut metagenome | biome: mouse gut; feature: mouse-associated habitat; material: faeces | place: Denmark | collected 2011
TTTATCAACCACCCTTCTTGGAATTCCCTATATTTGAATTATACAGGAAGCTCCTAAAACAGACTTAAAACAGATAACATCAAAACTATTCTGATACGGAATATCTATGGCGTCTATCACGCGGTATTTTACTCTGTTTTCTACTCCATACTTTTTATGAAGCAATTTTGCCTTTTCAAAACCATCCTCATTAACATCAGAGCAGATAACCTCAGCGCCTTTCAACGCCCAATACAGTGACAATCCGCCAGCTCTTCCGCCTATATCCAGAATTTTTTTTCCCTCCATATTATCAAACCGGCAAATCTTCCCCCAGTATTCAATTGCTCTCCACCAGTTTTTGACATCCCATTCTACAATATCTTGGATAAATTCATTCTGTTTATCTTCCTTTCTCATTCCTTTTCAAATTTCCTTCCTTAACTGCCTGCCCTGTTATCCGTACCGGCACACCTGCTCTCATCTTTTCAGTCTGTCTGCAGTCCCTTTCATTCATTCAAACTTTTTAGTGCATGTTCTATTTCTTTTATTACAATATACCAGTCAAATTCTTTCGCTCTTGTATTTGCATGTTCCCCCCAGTCTTCTATTTCCTCTCTATGTGTATAAACATAATAAATGCCATCTGCGAGGGCTTTTTCATCCCATGGTTTTACAAGTTTTGCCGATTCACCATCTACAAGGAGCTGCCGGTATCCCCGTGTATCCCAGGCAACAATCGGTGTCCGGGATGTCATGGATTCCAATATCGCCATTCCATAGCCGCTCCCTCCACTCGTACAAACAACAATATCCGCCCCTTTTGCATATGAAACCACATTTCTATGTTCCCCAATTAAGTGAATCTGCTCTGCAACTCTATTTTTACTTGCAAAAGTTTCAAATTTTTTTCTGTTATATTCATTAACATTTCCTATTCCGACAAAATGAACAGTCAATTTATATCGTTCTTTTAATATCCTGACAGCTCTTATAATCTCGTAATATCCTTTTATCTTCGAGACACTTCCGATCGTAGCAATTATAATTTCATTTTCCAGTCCCATATCTCCATAATCATAATTCTTTTCCTGATCCAGCCGAATAAAATCAACCCCGTTTTTAATGACAATACTATCAAATCCTTTCCGTCTCAGTGCTTCTTGTGTATCCAGCCCATTACTCCAAACGGCGTCCATTTTCTTCAAATTTTTACTTTCCATTCTACGAACAATCCAGCCTGTACCCGGATACTCTTCTGCCAGTACCTCCGGATGCAAACTCCTGCAGGATGCAATTGCCTTAACATTTTTATACTTTCTCTTTATTATCCTTACGGTCTTCGCCGCAAAAACTGTTCCCAGTCCTATCAAATAGTACGCTTCTTCCGTACTTAAATGCTTTTTTATTTCCCTGCACATCATATGAACCGTTATATTACTGTTAAATAATGCAATATGTTTATGAACCAAATGCTTAATGCCCGGTACATGATTTAAATTTTTTACTGGAATAATTTGAATCTCGGGATTTATATTTTCAAATTTTCCCATAGAATTATCATTTCTGTAATTTTGTACAGTAAATATTGTAATTTCATGTTTTCCCGCCAACCGTTCACAAACATTAAATACCCATGTCTCAATTCCTCCTGTATAAAATGGATATGTTGAATCAAATATAAAAAATATTTTCATGAATCTCCCTCTGCTATAAAATAACAATATCAGCACTCTGTTTCTATTTCAGTAATCCGAACGGAAACTCTGTTTCCTTCTTTATCTACCCACCCCATTATCTTTGCCGGTATTCCTGCTACCAAAACATAATCTGGTACATCTCTCGTTACAACAGCCCCGGCCGCCACCATAGCATATCTGCCGATCGTATGCCCGCATACAATTGTGGCATTGGCGCCGATTGATGCTCCCTTTTTTACCAGAGTCTTCCTATAATTTTCATGCCCCTTCGGATATCCTGCTCTTGGTGTCAAATCATTTGTAAACACACAGGAGGGACCACAGAATACCCCATCCTCCAACACTACACCTTCATAGAGCGACACATTATTCTGTATTTTGCAAGAATCGCCGATAACAACATTATTTGACACATTCACATTCTGACCCAATGAACAGTTTTTTCCGATTCTTGCACCGGACTGGATATGGCAGAAATGCCATATTTTTGTCCCTTCTCCTATCTCCACATTTCCGTCTACATAGCTGCTTTCATGGACAAAATATTCCTTTTTCATGCCGCCTCCCTTATGAGACGGATATGGTTCTTACTATTTACCCCCTCCGAAACTGTCCGAAGTACTTTTGCGGGATTTCCGGCAACAATCGTGTCTCTTTCAACTGTTTTTGTTACCACCGCTCCCATTCCCAGAAGGGCACCATCACCAATCTCTATTCTGTTCCGCAGCGTTGCATTTACCCCAAGAAATGCTTTTTCCCCTACGGTTCCATAACCGGCCATAATTACCCCGGCAGTCACCTCAACATTCTTTTTAAGATGGACATCATGTCCGACATGTACAAGGGCATCCAGTTTTACATAGTCTTCCAGTATGGTATCTCCTACAGATCCCCTCGAAACATTATTGTGTACTCCGATCTCCACATCATTTCCGATTTTTACTTTACCTAAAGACGGAATCCTTATTTTATTTCCTTTTTCATCCTCCGCGGCCGTAAAACTGTTCGCCCCAATAACTGCATACTCATTGGCCAGAAATCTATCCCCAATCACAGCATTTTTAACTACTGCTCCGTTCAGAAGAATGGCATCTTTCCCGATCACTACATGATGACCAATCACACAGCCGGACTCAATATATGCCCCGCTTCCGATCACCGCAGCCTCACTGATACAGGAACCATCCATATATAAATATTTGTATTTCTTATCCTCCTGCATCTGCAGCCATTCCAGTTCTGTCGCAAGCCTCGCATATGCAAGCTGCGGATTATCCACCGAAATTACCGCATGTTTTTTCCTGATCCAATCCGAAATTTCTATTCCGCTCTCCGCAAATACAAGACATTGTTCCACAGATTCCAACTTTACCAGTTGATCTGCTATCTTTTTACCGATATACATTGCCGTATTGGATTGCGGTCTTCCGATATAGGAAACGCCACTGATTTTAAAATGATAATCCGCATGGATCCGACTCACATCATACTGCATCAGACTTTCCCCTTTCCCGATTCCTCCGAAAATCTGCCCACAAACTCCAGTGTGGAGCAGTTCTCCAATGGCAGCTTAACGACCTTCCCCTCTGCCGCCGATCTATAAATCGCAAGCACCAGTTCCAACGCTCTTTTTCCTGCCTCTCCATTCACATAAGGTTCCCTGTTATTTCTGATTGCATCAATCATATCTGCATACAGCGGTGTATGTCCAAAACCGTATACATTGGGAGGATTCTCTGCGAACTCCGCAATTACCTCTTCCGGTCTCTCCTGTCCATCTGCAAACCTCCACCCCTCGATCTTATTGACACTCTGACCGCCCACTTTTACAGTTCCTTTTTCTCCAAATAAATAAAGGGTTTCCTCCAGATTCTTTGGGTAGACATTTGTGGTTCCCTCTATGATTCCGTATGCTCCGCTCTTAAATTTTACAAGTGCTATCCCCAGATCCTCCGCTTCAAGATACGGATGGTTCAGCTGGTCTGTCATTCCAACCACCTCTTCTATCTCATCACCCATCATCCAGCGAAGCAAATCTATATTGTGAATACACTGGTTCATAAGTGCGCCGCCATCCTGTTCCCAGGTGCCGCGCCATCCTGCCTGTGCGTAATAGTTCTCATCTCTGCACCAACGGATATGGGCCGTTCCGTAAAACATTTTCCCAAAACAGCCTTTATCCAGCGCCTCCCGTATCTTCTGGACCGACTTATTAAATCGGTTCTGGTGGTTGGCACAGACTTTGACACCTTTTTCTTTTGCTGCTTTTATGATCATATCCGCATCAGCAAGTGAAAGTGCAATGGGTTTTTCTATAATTACATGACACCCTGCCTTTATACAATTCAATGCAATTGCTGCATGTTTTCCCGATTCCGTGGCAATTGCCACAAGTTCAGGTTTTTCTTTTTCCAGCATCTCACGATAGTCGGAATACTGGTGTATTTCTGTGAGATCAAATCTCGATACTTTATCCTGTAACATCTCCTTATTGATGTCGCAGATTCCCACAAACTCTAATCCGTTAGCTTTCGCCGCCGCGATATGGTTCGGAGAAATCCTCCCGCAGCCTATCAATGCATATTTCATCCTCTGTCCCTCTTTTCAAATTATTTATATTTTACAACTGCGTATCCTTCTAATACTGTCTGTCCATTCTGGTTAGCCACTTTTGTCTCCAACCTATAAATACCTTTTTCCTGATTCAAAACATCCATCACCGTAACACTCGCAGTACAGGTATCCCCTATATATACCGGAGCTGTAAATCTTAAATTCTGCTCCAAATATACTGTTCCCTCTCCCGGAAGCTTATTGCCCAGCACAGCTGAAATGAGGCCTCCCGTCAGCATCCCATGGGCTATCCTGCGCCCGAAAGCTGATTTCTTTGCCTCCTCCTCGTTAATATGGACAGAGTTAAAATCCCCTGTTACGCCTGCAAAAGTATAAATATCATATTCCGTGATTGTCTTTGCAAAGGAAGCTGTCCTCCCAATTTCCAATATCTGTTTCCCCATGCTTTTTCCTCTCACAATTCGCTGTCATTAACTCTGACTACCTTAGCCGGTATTCCGTAAGCTATCACATGATCACCGATCGTTTTTGTCACCACGGAGCCCATTCCTATTATCGTATGTTCTCCAATTTCTGCCTGATTCTGTACTGTACTCGCCGTGATATAGGCACCCACCCCTGTTTTGACACTTCCATACAGGGAAGAGCATATGATTGTCGCATCAGCTCCTACCACATTGTTATGTCCGATATGAGTTGATGGAGCGATTTTTACGCCATTTCCAATCACCGTATCATCAATTGTACCTCTGGCGATATTCACATGACTCCCGATAAACACGTTATTTCCTATGCTTACCCCTCCAAAATGCTCCACTATCCGTTTTTCCCCGGTATCCGCATTCGTACTGTATCCAAACCCATCTATCCCAATTACAGTTCCGGACTGGATATGACAGTTCCTTCCAATCCTCACATTTCCCTAGATTACTACATTATGCTCTATTACAGTGTGTTCCCCTACTGCCACATTTCCCACGATACTGCATCCACATCCTATAACAACCGTTGGAGCGAGTACCACTCTATCTGAAATAACTGTCCCTTCTCCGACAGATCCTACCTTTCTCCTTTCTTCCCAGAACTCATGCCGCACTGCAAAAAATATTTCCTTTGAATTCTCTACAGTAATAACATTTTTAAAATCTACGGTTACACCTTTGCGAACCACTGCACAGGCTATACTTTCCGGTCTCCCCAAGCTGTCGTATATTTCTTCTTTTTTTATCCAGATAAGCGAATTTATCTTATAATTTTGCAGCGATGAAAAACCGCCTATCTCCGTCTGATCATCTCCGCAGAATACATAGTCATAATTGTTTCTTTCAAGCCAGCCCAATATTTTTTCAATTTCATAAGTCGGCTTTCCCCCGCACAACCTCATCCTCTGCCATGATAGAGGCAAGATCCGTTATATTTTCCTCCATAGCCTGATATCTTTGGCTGTTCCCATTATTTACAAAATCTGAAACAGATTTATGAATGTCCTGCTCTGTTTCGTTATACCAGAAGGCATGAGTCAGAATATGGAGCCTTTTATATTCTTCTGATTCAATAATTTTCTCAACAGGTTCCCATATCCGTCATAGGTAAATTTCTTTGCCTGTTCTCCTCTCAGGAATCTTAAGGTTTCTTTCGCAAAATACCTCCTAGTACTTTCCCTTACAACACTTCGATATTAGTTCTACTTTTGATATCTGCCATCACATTCTTCGTGTCAAAGATTGCTTTTGCATTCTTCTGCACCATCTCGTAATCCACGTTGTGATGAGCCGCTGTAACCATAACAAGATCAAAGCCCTGCACTACTTCCGGCGTAAGGCTTTCTATACTTTTAGCGCTCTGTCCGTACATATTTTTAAATTCCGGTACCCAGGGATCATAGTATTCCACATCCGCTCCGACCTTTTTAAGTTCCTTCATCACACGGATTGCAGGTGACTCCCGATAGTCATCGATATCATTTTTATAGGAAACTCCCAACATCAGAATCTTCGCGCCATTGATCGCCCTCTTATGCCTGTTTAAGATGTGCATTGCGCGTTCCACACAGTATTCCGGCTGTCCGTCATTGATCACCATGGAATTCTCAATCAGTGTCGTATGAAAACCATACTCTCTCGCCTTCCATGTCAGATAATAAGGATCCAGCGGAATACAATGCCCGCCAAGCCCTGGCCCTGGGTAAAATGCCTGAAAACCATAAGGTTTTGTCTTTGCAGCATCGATCACTTCCCAGATAGAAATACCCATCTCATTACAGAGACGGCCGATCTCATTGACCAACCCTATATTGACATTCCGATAAGTATTTTCCAGAATCTTCTCCATCTCCGCCACAGCCGGACAGGATACGGTATATACTTCTCCATCCAGTACTGCCCTGTACATGGCGCTGATCACTTCAGCCCCATCTTCCGAACATGCTCCGACGACTTTAGGTGTATTTTTTGTCTTATAGATCAGGTTCCCAGGATCTACCCGCTCCGGGGAAAATCCCAAATAAAAATCCCGGCCGCATATGAGACCGGAACCTTCTTCCAAAATTGGCTTAATCAGTTCTTCCGTTGTTCCCGGATAAGTGGTGGATTCCAAAACTACCATCGTCCCGGATTTCAGGTGTTTGGAAACTGCTATTGCAGACTCTTTTACATAGCTGATATCCGGTTCCTGATGGATATCAAGGGGCGTCGGAACACAGATTGCAATAAAATCCACTTCTTTTATAAAAGAAAAATCGCTGGTCGCCGACAGCTTTCCGCTTTTCACAAGTTCCGCCAGGTCTGAATCCACTACATCTCCTATATAGTTGTGCCCCCGATTTACCATATCAACTTTTGTGCCCTGTATATCGAAACCGATTGTTTTAAAGCCCGCTTTTGCCTTCTCCACTGCAAGCGGCAGCCCTACATAACCAAGTCCTACTACGCCCGCGATAATTGTGCGATCATTTATTCTCCTTAACAGTTCTTTTTTCATAATGCTTCTCTCCTCCATTTTTTACCTTTTTATATTTTTACTTCAAAGCAGCACAAATTCTAAATAAACTTGTCCTTTTTTCGCCGGATTCTCTCCGAAATTGATCAAACTTTATATATTTATAGCTCTACAGTCCCCTCAACTGAAAATATCCACAAACTGTACCGCCAGAACATCATAATCAAAATACTCCCGTACTGCCAGCCTCCCCCGTACTCCCATCTCCCTGCGTCTTTCTTCCGGCATGCGAAATATTTTTTCTACATTCGCAGCGATCTCATTTGCATCACATGCCCTCACTATGATTCCACATTTAAACTTCTCCACCGGGGAACCGGATACATCCACAGCCAGAAGAACCGGCTTTGCCGCCATCATGGAATCATACATTTTGTTCAGGCAGATGCCAAATCGGTACAGTGGAGATGGTTTTAAACTTATAAAGGAACAATCAAAATATTGTAACAGTTTCGGCACTGCTCTTTTTGGCACAGGCGGCAGAAAAAGCACATTCTTAATCTTTTCATCCTCTGTTCGCTTTATCAATCGCTCCTTTTCCACACCGTTTCCTACCAATACAAATTGGATATCCTTCTCCTTCACCTCTTTTGCTGCATCCAACAGCATATCCAGGGCATTCGATAACGCATGCCCGCCGAAATAGCCGACAATAAATTTTCCCTCAGTCCTCAGCTTCTCCAGCTCCTTTCGCTGCCTCTCCGGCAGAGGCTCCGGATTTTCCCAGTCTTCCTTCACGATCCCGTTCGGTATCGCCACAAACTTTTCCGGCTTCATTCCATGTTTTACCATGTAATCCTTCGCCAGTGGCGGAAGGGATACCACATACTCCGAATGCCTGTAGGCGGAATTCTCCGCTGCCTGCATCAGTACGACAAAGGGATGGTACCTGCTCATCCCACCCAGTTCTACAAGTGTAGCCGGCCACATATCATGCACCTCATGAATCAGCTTCGCCTTTGCCCCCTTTGCGATCCTCTGTCCTGCATAGGTATCAAGCGGATAGGTGGACGATGTGATCACCACATCCGGCCTGTACTCTTTCACGATCTTCCCCGCATGCAGCCACAGTTTTCCCACAAACCGAAACATGGTCAAAGCCCTTTTTGCTCCATTTCCTTCATACTGCCCCGCTTTGATCCAGTGATACTTTATCCCGTCGATATCTTCCGTCTGAAAATCCTCATGCACCTGCAGGTTCTTTATCCGCAAATGGGAATAATCCGCCGCAATGATATCCACATGATGTCCCATCTTTATCCATTCCCTGGCAAAATAGTAAGGCCTGAACTCCATCCCCATCCCCGGAGACCCGGCATAGTGGTTTATAAGCAATATATTCATTCTTTTTCCGTCAGCCCTCTTTTCCAAACACTTCCCTCACCGTAAGCGCCATTACTTTCAGATCCTCCATCAGACCAAACCTTCTCAGAGATTCCAGATTATACTTCATCTTCCCAGGCAGTATCCTTTCCACATACACCCTCTCCGGATCCTCACATTCCTCCAGCAGATCTGCCTCATCTTTATAATAAATACTTGCCCTGCTCGTCACCCCCGCAGGCAGAAGAAGGGTTGCCCGCATCTCCTCCGTATACTTTTCCACATACTTCGGCACCTCCGGCCTGGTCCCCACAAAGGTCATGTCCCCTGTCAGAATATTAAAAAGCTGCGGCAGTTCATCCAGACGGTATCTGCGTAAAAAACCGCCGACCCTCGTGACCCGTCTATCATGCCCCACTGTCACCTGCGGGCCTGCCCTGTCCGCACCTGCAGTCATCGTCCGGAACTTAACTATCCTGAATCTTTTCCCATACTGCGTAACTCTCACCTGCCTGTAAAATACTCCTCCTGCGGAATCCAGGACGATCAGAACCGATATAACTGCAAACACAGGAAGCAGCAGAATCGCCATTGCTGATGAAGCCACAATATCAAATGTCCTTTTATAGATCAGACTTCCTCTTTTTCTTTTCAGAATCCTGTAATACCTGCGTACTTTTTCTGTCCGCATCTCTACCGGAAGGTCTTCCCACTCTCTAAGCTGCATGAAGCATCCCTTCTATAAACAATATAGTTTCTTTCGTAAACTTCTTATCACAGACAGCCCGCACGGCCTGCTGCTGTTCTTTCTGCACCCGGATATCTTAACAGCCTTTGAACGCTTCAAGATATAATGTCGTCAGACATTATACCGCGCCGAGCAAAGCGGATATGCATCATAAAGCGTACCATGTCCGCTTGCAGAGATGGTATATTACACATATTCTCCCAGGATACGGCAGTAATTGTCTGCCACATACTCCGCCTCCTCATCCGTAAGTCCTGTATGCAGCGGCAGCGTAATCTCATTGATAAAATGGCCATAAGCATTGGGATAATCCTCTGTCTCAAACCCAAGTTCCCGGTACGCCGTAAGCAGGGGCAGCGGCTTATAGTGAACATTGCAGGCAATACCTGCCTCCCCCATCTTCCCGATGATCTCATTTCTCTGTTCCCCGGTGATCCCCGGGACCCTTGTAAGATACAGATGCCCGGAAGAAATATATTCCGCCGTATAATGAGGCAGTGTTTCCACTCCCAGAGGCGGGAACTTCCTGTCATATCTTTCAATAAGCTCCCGTCTCCTTGCAAGCATCCCGGGGTACCTCTTAAACTGCCCCAGCCCTATAGCCGCCGCCACATCCGTCATGTTGCATTTATACCAGGGGCCCAGGACGTCGTACTCCCAGCCGCCGCACTGTGTCTTGGACAAAGCATCCTTTGACTGTCCGTGAAGTGATAACAGCTGATACTGATGATACAGTGCATCATCATCGATCCCCTCCATATGTCTCCAGGTAACGCATCCCCCTTCCGCCGTCGTAAAATTCTTCACCGCATGGAAGCTGAAACAGGTGAAATCAGCAATATTCCCCACCATCTTCCCATGCCTTTCTGCTCCAAAAGCATGGGCTGCGTCCGCCATCACAACCACACGGCCAACTGCATCCTGTAAGGCATTGGAGGGTCTGAACAGCCCCTTCTTTCTCTCCACGATCTCGAAAATCCTGTCATAATCGCAGGGTACGCCGCCCAGATCCACCGGGATGATCACCTTCGTCTTTTCTGTGATGGCATCTTCCAGCGCATCATAGTCCATCTCAAAGCTGTCCTTCTGAATATCCACCAGTTTCAGTTTTGCTCCCACATGGCAGACCACAGACGCGGTAGCCGTGTAAGTATAGGCGGTGGTGATGCACTCATCTCCCTTCCCTACCCCCAGCAGCCGCAGCGTCATCTCTGCACAGGCTGTCTGTGAATTTAAACAGACGCATTTGGACGTATCGATCCAGGCCGCACACCGCTTTTCCAGTTCTTTTGTCCGCGGCCCGGTAGTGATCCAGCCGGAACGCAGTGCCTCTGCCACTTCCTTTACTTCCGCCTCGGAAATATCCGGCGGTGAAAATGGAATCTGCATGATATTTTCCATATCCTTTCATCCAACTTCTTTCCATTAAAATAAGCGCCTTTCAGCGCTCCTTTCTATTTTATATCCATCTGTATCCTGCATTGCACACCAGATCTCTCTATTCATATCCCGCCTGCAATAACATGAAAAAATAATATCAATTACCCTGTTCTGCTCCGCCTCGGTCATCCTGACATCCGCCGGCAGGCAGATCCCCTTCCTGAAGATTTCCGCACTCTCATTACATCTGACCAAAGGACCCTTGTGCCCGGAACTCTCATAGTCCTTCTTACTGCCATCCAATGAAACCTGGTCACAGTCTTTAAAAAACGGCTGCATATGCATCGGTTTCCAGACCGGTTTACCTTCCGCACCAAATGCCGCCAGCGCATCCAGTATTTCCATCGGTGCCGCCGTACCATGCTGCGACACATACTCATATTCCCGTTCCGACCGCCTCTCAATAAAACCGATACTGCTCTCCACCGTCATACAGGAATGCCAATAACTCGGCTCTGTCCCCTCTCCAACAGGATTTAACAGCATCAGATCCTCTGCAAATCTCCTTTGGTACCGCTCATAGATCCTTTTCTTCTTTGCAATATACTCATGCAAACTGCGCATCCGGCAATGAATAACCCCGGCCTGTACATTCCCTGTCTGATCCCTGCACACCCACCTGCCACGCTGTGCCTGCGGGCGTCCCATAGGCGGCTGCGACAGCCATCCCCGTACTTTTTCTGCCTCAGAGGCATCATTGACTAAAAGCATGCCCCCTTCCAGATCCGCCATAATGTCACTATTATGAAAACTCAGAACCCCGTAATCACCAAAACTGCCTACCTGTTTTCCCTTAATCAATGCACCCAGGCTCTCACATGCATCCTCGATCAGCACAGCCCCGTGTTTCCTGCAGATCCTCTTTACTTTCTCAACCTGTCCGGGAAAGCCATAAAGGTGCGCCATCATAACTATTTTTACATCCGGATATCTGTGAAAAGCAATCTCCAGCGCATCCGGATCCATCCCCCAATCCTCAGGCGAAGCATCGATAAATACAGGTTCTCCGCCCTCATAGACGACAGAATTTACCAGCGCGGAAGCAGCCAGATCAGAACAGAATACCCTCCGCCCGCTCAGCAGGCCCCCATAAACTTTTTCCGCCGCCAGCCTGAGCGCTGCATGCACTGCCTCTGTGCCTGAACTAAGGGCAACCGCATGCTTCACACCGATAAATCCGGCCATTTCCTCTTCCAGTGCATCTACATTCCCACAATCTGTTCCAAACTGCAAAGCTGTCTTTACACACGTCTTCTCTTTGCTGCACGCAGTTTGAAATGACAATGATATTTCTCTATCTTTAATCGGTTCAATTCCGTAAAATCTCGGTTCTTCCCTTATGAGGCTTGCCTCAGCTTCCGACAGTACCTTCTTCACCATTTTCCTTTCTTCTACAATCCTGTTTATTTTCTGCATTCCGGATACGCTTCGCCATCTCTTCCAGCTTTCACTGCAAAAGGCAGGCTTCGCCACACAGGAAAATATCCATCCCTGTCTGTGACGCACTATGTCCGCCTTCTCCTGCGTGGTGAACCCATCATCCTCCGCATTCCAAGGTTTCCTGTATCCGATACCTGTCATATGTCATGTCCGCCGTCACAGGCCTGTCAGTCCCTTAATAACGAACGTCTCATCTCAAATCAAACTTTTAGTGTTTTAAACACCTGTTAACAGCCTGAAATTCCTTTACTCTGAAATCCTCTTCAGGATCCCGACTCCCATCCTGACAGTCACCTTCTGTCCGATAAGATCCATCTCTATCCCGGCGATCCTCTGGTGACGGTCTGTCCATTTCACCAGCCCTTCCATCCCCTTCATCGGCCCATCTGTGACAACCAGTTTCTCTCCTGCCATATACCCTTCCGAGTAGCGTATGACATGTCCTGTTCCTCCGAGTTTCTGCAGCAGCTCCTGCTCCTCCGGGTAGATCGGAACAATCTTATCATCCACACTCAGCATTCTTGCCATTTCCTCAACTTTTCGAAGCCTGATGCGGAACCCGTCTGTATCTTCGGTTTCAGCGAAAATATACTTCTGAAAAGCAACTTGCGTTTTTTTCTTCCACTCTCCACTTTCCTTGACCATCCGTTCGGAAAGGATTGTAAATACATCTTCTCCGGGTAGGAGCACATTTCTTGCATGACATTTTTCCACGACAGCAATTTCATGCCTGGCCTGCACCTGAATTACATACCACAAATCACTCTGTTCCTTTCATCCCCACTCAGCAGATTTTATTCCTGCAAACAGCGATCCGTTTATCTCCCCTTACGCCCTGTAATGTCTCCTTAATCTCCGACACCTCTTTTTCTTCGTCACTGTTCTGGCTGATATGCCACATCTTTTATTTCCTCACCGTCAAACCGGAAACTTAACTTAGGCGGCTTCTTACTGCCAATCCATTCCCCGCCTATTTCAGCAAACCTGTGATGGAAATCCACGTAAACCACCTGGTCTGCAACTTTTTCAAGCGGTCCTGAGAGGTACTCGCTTTTCTTCTTCCCACTTTCTGCCTCTATAAATGTCCTGACAACCGAAATGCCGATCTCACCTTTCGCGTCAACTATGAGCTTCAATAAAGATTCCTCTTTTTCAGCAAGAACAGTAACAGACCAATCATCGCTGAACAACAGCCGCCCAGGAGTTTTTTTCAGTATTTCATACACTTTCTCAGGCTTATCTGTCTCAATAAATACATAACCGGGAAGATAATCTCCTGCCACATCCCGCAGAACTCCCTGTCTTTTTAATGCCTTATGCTGCACCAGATGAAAACAGCGGCTGTAGACAGATGCCGGAAGTACACTCCTGACAAAATCTTCTGTTTTTTTCTCTCTTCCCGCCCCTGCATAGACAACACACCACATCCCGATGTATCTCCCTGTCACTATGATCAGCTGATTTCGTAGATTAGGATAATCTGCGAAATCATGCGAAAGTGCCTGTATATCCGGCACTTTCCTGGTTTTTATTTCTATTTACCCCTTTTTTGACCACTAATGATTGCCCTTTCTATTGTTTTCTTTGATATCCCTACCCTTGGAAAAACATTTAATTATGGGAATCAGGAAGAATTTTCCTGAAAGGATCCGGCCAGTTTCCTGACTGCTTATTCTGACCACTTATCCGTAATAAACATTACGTTTTCTTGCGGTTTTGACATGTTGGAATCTGCAGAAGACCGACAGCAGCGGAAAAAAAGATTGACTGTAGTAAGTAAAAATTGTATAATTAGTCTGTTTAAGGAAAAAATAATTACTGATATAAAAAGAAAGTATTTTCATTAGTATAGATTTGATTTCGCAGATTATCCTAATCTGCGAAAGAAAAGTTGTTTCTCATATTCTTTAATAAATATCCCACAAAAAATAGCCTCCCCGCAATCGGTTTGGCTATTTCCATTTTATATCAATCCATATTTCAAAAACGCGTAATAAACGCCGTCCTCATCTACGGATCTGGTGACATCATCTGCTGCCTCCTTGACATAGGCAAGCGCATTGCCCATAGCAATCCCGACACCGGCCATCCGGAGCATTGTAAGATCATTCTCACTGTCCCCGACTGCGATGGTATTCTCCATCGGAATTCCCAGATAGTCACTGAGAAACCGGATCGCAGACCCTTTATTGAAAGCTGCCTTTGTGATCTCTCCACTGTTTCCTCTGGTTTCACCCTGACTGAAAGCAGACACATTCATATCCCACTTTTTCAATCTTTCTCTGAACCACTCACCGTCTTTTTCGGCATAAAAATAAGAGCATTTATGCACTTTCTTCATTTTTTCTGTCTCAGCGCAAAAATTCGTCTTTTCAAACAGTTTCAGAACTTCCCGCTCTTCCTCGTCACAGCCTTCCAGCCTGTCCACAAAACTTTGGTAGATTTCCTCCTTCATATAGAGATCATCAAAACCTTCCATCGTATAGATCGCAGCCGCCTCCTGCAACAGTTCTTCCACCTGTTTCTTTTCTTTCTCCGAAAAATATTCTGCCAGTAAAATTTTCTTTTTCCATATAACACAGGCACCAGCTGCACTGATAATACCGTCAAACCGCTTCATCTCCTCCGGCATCTCACAATACGTCCGTCCGGTACAGATGCAGAGAATATGCCCGTTATCATACGCCTTTCTCAGTGCCTGTATTGTTTTTTCAGTCATCTTCTGGCTTTTTGGTATCAGTGTCCCATCAATATCCAGAAATACCAGTTTTCTGCTGTTTGAGTACAATCTTACAGATTCTCCTTAAAGAATGCCTCCAAAGCTGCTGCTGCCTCATCTTCCTGATCCCCCTCACAGACAACAGTAACTTCATTATCTTTCTTCACGCCCATAGCCATAACAGCCATGATCTTCTTTGCACTGCCCTTCTTCTCGCCGCACTTCAGAGTAATATCGCAGGGAAATTTCGCTGCTTCCTTCACCAGAAGCCCTGCCGGACGAGCATGGATTCCCAACGCATCCTGAACTGTGTAACTGAATTCTTTCATGAAATAAATCCTCCTTATATTAATTTTTTACTCTCCACTCATTATCATTTATTATTACTACTCTGTCAAGACAATTGTCCACTTCCGTAGCTGAACTGCTACATATTTACAACCTTATTCCTCACCGGAAGTATCATTGCCGGCGATACGGAAAGCTCATCCACTCCCATATTCACAAACTCTTCCGTCAGCGTCGTATCCGCGCCCAGTTCACCACAGATACCGGCCCAGATACCTTCCTTATGTGCTGCATCCACCACCATCTTGATCATCCGTAAAATAGCCGGGTGGTGTGCATTATAGAACATATCCAGTTTTGCATTCTGACGGTCGATCGCCAATGTATACTGGGTCAGATCATTTGTCCCGATGCTGAAGAAATCCACCTCTTTTGCCAGTTCATCGGCAATGATAACAGATGCCGGCGTCTCGATCATAATACCGAACTCGATCTCGCCCACTTCTTTGCCTTCTTCTAACAGCTCTTCCCTGATCTTCGCCAGAATCTTCTTGACAGTCTGCACTTCCCACACGGAGATAATCATCGGCACCATGATCGCTATCCTGCCATAAGCGGAAGCTCTGCACAGTGCACGAAGCTGGGTTCTGAACACTTCCCTCTTGTTTAAACAGATCCTGACCGCACGATAACCAAGAGCCGGATTTTCCTCCTTATCAAGTCCGAAATAACCGATCTGCTTATCCGCACCGATATCCAGTGTACGGATGATCACACGCTTTCCTTCCATCTTCTCCGCCACGGCTTTATAAGCCTCAAACTGCTCTTCTTCCGTGGGAAAGTCGTTACTCTGCAGATACAAAAACTCGCTTCTGAACAGGCCGATTCCCTCCGCATCATTGGCGAGAGCAGCCTCTGCATCCTCTACGCCGCCGATATTCGCATAGAGATTTACTTTCCTGCCGTCTTTTGTCACACTGGGTTTGCCCTTTAAGGCATTTAACAGTTCCTGTTCCTTTTTCTGTGCTTCCAGTTTATCCTGATAACTCTTTATAGTCTCCTCATCCGGTTCTACGATCAGCTTTCCTTCCTTACCATCCACGATGCCCATCAGCCCATCTACATGCTCAGCCTCAGACACCATAACAAGCGCCGGGATATTCATCGTACGGGCAAGAATCGCCGTATGAGAATTGGTGGAACCCTTTCTTGTCACAAAAGCCAGAACCTTGCTTCTGTCAAGCTGCAGCGTCTCGCTGGGCGCCAGATCCTCCGCCACCAGAATAGACGGCTCTTCCATGGCTGCGCCGCCCTCTTCCACGCCTGCCAGAATCCTGACAACTCTCGCAGAAATATCCTTTACATCGGCCGCACGTTCCTTCATGTAATCGTCATCCATCGAAGCAAAAATATCTGAAAAATTCTGTCCGTTTACAGAAACCGCATATTCCGCATTCACCTGCTCATCCCGAATCATCCCCTTGATGCCGTCCAGATAATCCTCATCCTCCAACATCATCTGATGTACCTCAAAAATCGCCGCATTCTCCTCACCTACTTCCGCAACCGCTTTCTCATACAGGCTGCCCAGCTGCGCGGAGGCAGTTTCCTTGGCGGCTTCAAACCGGGCGATCTCCGCTTCCACATCAGAAACTGTGGTCTTATTTACTTCCACTTTCTTAGCGCCAAACTCTTTGATCTTTCCGATCGCAACGCCTTTAAACGCCGCTTTCCCCGATAATACCCTCATAATTTTTGCTCCTTTCGGTTTTATCTTTTACTGCTCCATTTATTAAAATATACTAAAATTATTGCAAACAGGCAAGGATCCTTTACCCGTTTTTACCAAATTTATAAAACTATTGTTACAATTCGCGGCATGGGAACCGTGAACAGTAACAACAGTTCAGCGCTCCCGCCTCCCTGCCACACTTTCTCTAACTGTCAGACTTCACCCGCCCACAATACTGATGACGCCCACCAGGGCAAGCAGCCAGAAAATCACTGCAAGCCCGGCAAGCAAAGGGCTCGCTTTCTTTTCAACGATTGCTTCCTGCTCCTCGTCATAAAACAGCTTCACTTTTGCCCCGGCCTTATAAGTACCTTTTGTTCTGGAATTATAAGCAGACAAAAAAATCTTTTCCTTTTCATGAACAATACATCTGATCAGAGGGTAGTATGACTCCACAGGTTTGGAAAACTTCTTGTTCTCCCCGGTGCGGTAATACAGAATATCAATGATCTCCCCCTCTAACCCGGACAGATTTTTCCCTCTGTCTTTCAGGAAAGAAGAGAGCGAGACCACGCCGGCAAGGATCAGCAAAAGAACCAGAATCACCGAACCGGCCTTTTCTCCGCTGTTCTGATATACGATCGGAAAAACCGCCAGCCCCATTCCCGCAAGGGTGATGGCAAGAGCCGTACCAAAAGTAACAGATTTTCCCGTAAAGGGCACTATCCTGCTGCCGCTTCTCATCAGCTTTATCTCGTCGCCCTTTTCGTACGCCGTCGTGCTGCTTATCTTTTCGTGAGAGGTCTTTCCACCGCCGCTGCACTGCACCATCATTTCGTAGTAGTGCTGGATCAGCCGCTCCTCCTTATCCCTTTTTTCGACAAGCTTTGCAGAAAGCACCTTTCCACTCAGCATATTTCCCGGCTTCTGCAGCCGCAGATACGCCCTGATATTGGTGGTCCCAACTACAAAAACCGCCGCCCCCAACAACACCAGAAATATTGTTTGTATACTCATCCGTCTCTTTCCTGTTCCTCTCCCCGCATAAAGTCCTCAAAAGATCTGATAACCGGATATCCGGCGCTGACAGCATCCTCAGGACAGTACCATGTCCCCTTCATCCCAAATTCGGTGGAGCCGATCACATCCTTTTTCAGGCTGTCCCCGATAAAGACGCATTCCTCCGGCTTACACCCTGCCTTTTTTACGCACAGCTCAAAGAAGCGCGGTGTGGGTTTCTCCTCACCGGCTTCCTCACTTGTCACAATGAAATCCAGGTACTTCAGAACGCCCAGCTTTTCAAGCTTTTTATACTGTATATAAGCCGTCATATCCGAACCGACTCCCAGTCTGATTCCTCTCGCTTTCAACCGGGAAAGCAGAGGAACAAGTCCAGGTTCCGGCTCCATAACTTCCAGTATTGTATCCCAGTAGACATGATACATTTCCATGGCTTTCTGATACTCTGTACTGTCGATCTGCTCCAGAAAGCATTGAAAACGAAGAAGCCTGTTGTGCAGCGCCGCGCAGTTGTCACCGGTTCTTTCCGTCACAATATCCGCGCACTTTTTCATGAGGTCTGCCATTTCCGCAGGTTTCATGCCAAAGTTTTCCTTCACATAGGCACCCAAAGCAGTCATCGCCGCTTTGTGTGCCCTGTCAAAGCTGTACATCGTATTATCAATATCAAAAATAATCGCTTTTATCATTTCTGTCCGTAGTAGGCGTTTGCGCCATGCTTTCTGTAATAATGCTTATCCTGCAGCTCCCTGGGCGCAGGTTTCACGTCCGGATTGATCATCTCGCAGCGTGCCGCCATTTTTGCCACTTCCTCCAACACCACCGCGTTGTGTACTGCCTCGTGGCCGTCTTTTCCCCAGGTGAACGGTCCGTGATTCTTACATAACACTGCCGGAACCGCCTCATAATCTTTCTCTTTAAATACATCCACGATCAGAAGACCTGTGTTCTTCTCATAATCTTTCAGTTCTTCCTCCGTCAGGCATCTCGCACAGGGCACCTCTCCGTAGATATAATCCGCATGGGTCGTGCCGTAGCATGGAATTCCTCTGCCTGCCTGCGCCCAGCTGGTAGCCCAGGGGGAATGGGTATGTACCACTCCGCCGATCTTCGTGAAAGCCTTATACAGTTCTACATGGGTTGCCGTATCGGAAGACGGGTTGTATCTGCCCTCCACCTTATTGCCCTCCAGGTCCATAATCACCATATCTTCCGGCGTCAGCTTCTCATAGTCCACACCGCTCGGTTTGATCGCAAACAGTCCGCTCTCTCTGTCAATCTCGCTGACATTGCCCCAGGTAAAGGTCACAAGGCCATACTTCGGCAGCAGCATATTTGCTTCGTACACTCGTTTTTTCAGTTCTTCCAGCATTGGTTTTTTCTCCTCTTATTTAAGTTCCGCATCCGTCCTTCCGGTACCGGTTATCGCAGAGTAATTTCCACCCGCCTTGCGGCTGTAAATTCTCTGGGCACTGTCCGGACGGATGCTGTTTATTTTGTGATGGTGTAAAGCGCCACCTCGTCGATCTCCCGGTTGGTGGATACCAGCATATCTTTCCCGTCCTTCACATAGTGATATACATTGGCGGAGCCGCAGTCTCTGTCGATGTACTCCATCTCGTAGCTGCCTTTCTCCTTATTGTAGGAAAATACCATCAGATCCCGCTCTCCCTTCCGGTGTCCGGTCAGCAGCACCGGCTTTCCGCAGAGCATACCGCCGTAGATGGAGTGCAGGAAATCACGTTTCTCCTCAAACTCATAGTCCAGTTCAAACACCCCGTTTTTCTTTTTATAAAAACGGACCGTATCACCGTGGAAAGGGGAGATGGTTGCCAGTTCCTTTTCGCCGTCTCCGTCAAAATCCACAAGCACCGCATCGGAAGCCGCGTCGGATATCAGTTCTCTGATCTCCCACCCGCCATCCTCCTTTTCGGGCGGCACAAACAGAAATACGCCGTTGTCCGCAGAGATCACGCTGCAGTTTACACCGTCTTCCACCGCTCTGTAATATCCGTGGTTTTTCAGCATATTATCTTTTATCACGGTCAGCGGAAGCTGATGATCCTCATTGTATGCGCTCAGGTCATCGGGCAGCACTGCCGCAAAAACCTTCCCCGGGAATCTCCAGTCGTCCTTGTACTCATAATCGGACTTAAGGGCACAGGCGATCAGATACTTCACACCATTCCTCTCCACTATATCAAATCTGTGTACAAATGGCAAATCCACAAGCGTTCTGATCTCCCAGTTTCCCTTCCCCTTCGGTGTTGCGATCACGATCTTCGCCTCTTTGGAATCGTTGGGCGAATAAAATTTATGTGTCGCAAGGAACTGGCCGTCGCTTCCCGGCACCTGCACCATTGTCATTACGCCGCCCGGTTCGGACCAGACCACATCCTCCTGATTTCCATCCATATCAAAGAGCAGGCACTTATCCACCTTCTCCGCCGCCACCAGGAAGTGCTCCTTCCCCTGATAAACCAACGGCGCAATAGAATAACATTTTGTCAGATTTGATATTACCTTTTTCTCAACTTTCATCTTCCATCCTCATTTCTCAATTTGCCGATCAAGAATCCCCGCCATCATATCATGCGCGAAATGCAGATCTTCCTTCCAGTTCTCGCTCCCTTTGTACCAGAACTCCGTCACATACCTGCGGATGCCCATTTCCCAGGCTTTCGCGATCGCCGCCTCGAAGTCCACATGTCCCTCCCCGTAGGGCACCTCCCGGTATCTGCCGGGCAGTGTCTCCTTCAAATGAAGGGACGTGATATTGCCTCTCCCCAGCTCCATATCCTCCAGTACGTCCGTCTGATACCGGACCGCCGCATTCGTCATATTGCCCAGATCCGGGTATATCTTCAGATAGTTAGAGCCGCACAGGGTTACATATTTCATAGCCTTTTCCACGGTATTCATAAATTCATTCTCCATGGTCTCAAGCCCCAGGATCACCCCTGCCTTCTCCGCCATCTCGGCGCCTGCTCTCAGATTTTTCAGATAGCGCCGCTTTGTCTCCAGCGTGGAGGGCTCATAATATACGTCATACCCGGGGATCATTACCACCCTGACGCCCAGATCGTCCGCAAACCGAATGGACTTCTCAAGAATCTCCATCCCTCTTTTCTCATACTCCGGCTTATCATTTCCCATGGAATATTTAGTCAGTGCGCTGACACACATGGTCCGAATCGGGATTCCCGTCTCATACATCGTCCGAACCAGCGCAAGCCGCTCTTCCTTCGGCATGTCAAGGCGCCCAATCTTCTCCTCCGAATCATCGATGCTGAGTTCCACATAATCATAGCCCGCTTCCTTTGCCGCCAAAAGCCGCTCCCTCCATGACAAATCCCCGGGCATTGCCTTCTCATATAATCCCAAAGCGTATGCTTTCATCATTTACTCTCTTCTCCTGTTACAACCGTTTTATTCTTTAAAAATCGCTTCTTCTCACCTGATAAACCTTTACGCCCTGCGCCCGCATCTGTTCCAGTTCCTCTTCCGGCGCCATCTCATCCGTGATCAGATTTTTTACCATCTCGATCCCGCAGCTTGTAAAGCTGCTGTTATGCCCGATCTTCGTATGGTCCGCAAGCAGATAGACTTCCTGTCCCGCATGTTCCACCATCAGTTCGTTGACATTTACCTCGTTTGCAATCTCCGTCGTCATGCCCACCCTGGCGCTGATACCCGAGCACCCCACAAAAGCTTTCTTGGCGTAGACACTCTGCAGATTGCGGATCGCGAAATCACCGACCAGAGCCTCCTTCGGGTGGCGCACCTCGCCGCCTGTCAGGATGATATCGACGCCCTCCGCCTTGTCCAGGCTGATTGCCCTGACGTTGTTGGTAATCACCGTCACATGCCGGCTCTTAATATATTTCACCATGTTCAGTGCGTTCCGGCTTGTATTGATAAAGATGGTATCTCCGTCCTCCACCAGCGATGCCGCATATCTCGCGATCAGTTCCCTGCAGATCGACACCTCATCGATATATCCGTCCGCATCCCTGGCCACCCTTGCCCCTCCGTAAAATCTCTCGATCTGTTTCTGCTCTTCCAGAAACTGAAGATCCCTCCGAAGGGTTACCACAGACACACCCAGCCTTTTTGCCAGTTCTTCCACGCGTACCTGCGGGTTTCTCTGCAGCATTTCCAGTACCTGCCGCCTTCTTCCTTCTACGTAAGCCCTCTCTCTTTTCATGCCGTCACCTCCGGGTGCTATCTGGCAGCACTTGTTCCCGGTCACATAAACATGCGGTAACCGGATATTTTCCGCAAAAATAACCCTGTGAATGATATGCGTCCCGCCAAATCCGGCGGGACACCCTTATCTTCTTCCTATATCCGTTATGCAATAATGCCTTTTTCTCTCATCTTATCTTCCATCTCCTGTACGGACATGATATTGCGAAGCCCGATCACGATGGTTCCTTTCTTCTCGGCATCCTTAAACATATTTGCAAAATTCTGTGCACAGAATACCACATCATACTGCAGCGCCGCTGTCTTGCCCTCGGATAACGCGCAGTGATGCACCTTGCCAGGCTTGAGGCCTACCTTGTCAAGCGCCTTCTGCATCGTCATTTTCATCATCAAGCTCGAGCCTGCTCCATTTGCACAACATACCAGAAAAGTCATATTTTCCTTAGCCATATCTTTTCTCCTATTTTCTTTCAATTTGTTTTATATTTGCCGCCCCGCTCAGGGGGCGGCAAACGCTTAGGTCTGCTTACTTATCTCCTGCCCGCTCAGGGTACGGGAAACGCTTAGATCTGCTTCGCATATCTAACCGTAGCAGAACCGCTTCGCTGTACTCAGCGGTTCTTTAACTCTTTATATTTCTCATAGTCTTCCGTTACAAGGAAATAACCTTCTTTATCCGCACGGTACTGTAGCTGCGGGATAGCCAGAAGTCCGACTGCCACGATCGCAACACCTGCGTAGCTTAAGAACTTCATAAGTGCTGTCATAACAGGCCATACAACCGCCCAGTCCCACATGCCGAGGTATCCGCCGTAAGCCGCCATGCCTACCCAGCCCGCGATGATTGCGGAACCGAATACCTGACAGAGACCGGAGATAAACGGCAGGATCAGAGCTGCCTTGATACCGCCCTTTTCATTTGCAAAGATCGCGATGGTCGCATTGTCAAAGAATACGGGCACGAATCCGCAGATAACAAGTACGGGGCTCTTTAATACGATCAGAACCGCGATAGCGATAATCTGTCCGAGGAAGCCAGCAAGGAAACCAAGAGGCACTGCGTTTGCGGAACCGAAACCAAAGATAACCGCACAGTCCACGCCCGGAACGGAACCCGGAAGCAGCTTATCCGCAATACCCTGGAAGGATGCTGTCAGCTCCGTCACGAATGTACGTACGCCAAGCTGCAGAATTGCCAGATATACGGAGAAGTATAAACAGGTCTGGATCACATAAAATACCATGCTTGCGCCTTCTTTTAAGAAACCGCCCTCTATCAGATAATCTCTGCCAAGGATGCAGAGGATTGCGCCGAAGAATACCAGCATCAGGATAGAAGTACAAACCATATTTTCATTGAAGATGGACATAAAGCCCGGCAGTTCGATATCATCGATCTTTTTCACTTCTTTGCCGTCTTTCTTTTTGCCAAAGAGTTTTTCCGCCAGCCAGTAGTTGATAGCTACACCGAACATCTGCTGATGCGCCAGTGTGAAGCCTGCGCCGTCCGTAACTTCCTGACAGGGTTTGATCAGGATGTTGGTACCTACCGCCCAGTAAGCGCCGAGGATCACTGCCATAACAATGATCATTGCCACATGCTGTGTCAAAAGGCCGGGCAGAGCAAACATGATCAGCCAGTAAGCCGTCGCCGCCTGCTGTACCTGCACATGGCCGGTTGTGAACAGCGCGCGGAGCTTTGTCAGCTTATTAAAGCGCACAAGCAGGATGTTTACGATAAAGGCGATCAGCAGAAGGATCATCGCGTCGCCGAAGCCCTTTCCGAATACTTCCTCCACGCCCGCGGTTACCGCATTCTGTCCGAAATACGGATCGATTACCATAGCGTCGATCTGGAATACGTCCTTTAACCCCACCAGAACCGGACGGAAATTTGAAACGAGCCCCCCCGATCCGACTGTCAGGATCAGATAACCTACAATTGCTTTGATCACGCCCGCAAGGACATCATACCACGGCTTTTTCTGCAGTATGTACCCCAGCATAACAATGAGGCCAATCATAAATGCAGGCTGCTGTAAAATGTTTGTCGCAAAATACGACCAGGCATTCATTAAAAAATTCATTTATTCTCCCCTTTCTTATTATGAGTTCCGCATCTGCCTTCCCAGCACCAGTTACCGCAGAGTAATTTCCAGCCGCTTTGCGTCTGTAAATTCTCTGGGCACTGGTCAGGCAGATGCTGTTTGTTTGGTTTGAGTTCCGTGCCAGACTTTAGTCTGCGTATTTCTCATGGAGTGCCAGGAGGTCTTCCAGTGTTTTTGCTTCCTTCAGTTCCTCCATCAGTTCCTCGTTTGACATCAGTTCCGCCAGTTTGGACATATTGTCAAGGTGCTGGCTGGGATCACAGGATGCGAGCGTGAAGAACAGCACCGCATCTTTTTCAGGATCTTCCGGATCGAAGCTGACAGGCTCATCCAGTTTCATAAACGCGATGGCCGTGTTGTGCACGCCCTTTGCGCACTCCTGGGAATGAGGCATCGCCACATCGGGCATGATCACAATATACGGACCATATTCTTCCACGCAGCGGATAATATCCTCTTTATAATTTTCTTCCACCGTACCGTCCGCTTCCAGCACTTCGCAGCTCATACGGATCGCTTCTTTCCAGTCTTTCGCGCTCTGCGCGAACTTACAGTGATTTTTTTCCACAAATTCTTTTAACATTGTTTTTCCTCATATTATTACTGCTGTTTACAGGCAGGATCTGAACGGGATGTTCTGAGGCGCTTCGAAGCAGTCCTCGAATCCCCTTCTGTGATGATAATAAATCTTATCCTTATCCTGAGGATATACGTACTTGCCGCCTACCTGCCAGAAGAACGGATGGAACTTGTATTCGTTTCTGTCCTTCTTGAAATCATAGAGCAGTTTGATCTCCTCACAATCCGCCTGGAAGTTGGTCCATACATCCCAGTGAATCGGTACTACCACCTTACACTTAAGGTTCTCCGCCATACGCAGCACATCGATGGATGTCATCTTATCCTGCATACCGATGGGATTCTCACCGAAGGAACCGAATGCCACATCAATATCGTAATCCTTGCCATGTTTCGCAAAATAGATGGAGAAATGGGAATCGCCGGAGTGATAGATATTGCCGCCCGGTGTCTTCACCAGATAGTTTACGGCCTTCTCATCCATATCGGTAGGACATACGCCGGTCAGTTCTTCTCTGTCAGGACCTGTGGAATCCGTTGTCACGATACAGGTTCTGTCAAAGGAATCCAGCGCCACGATCTCGATATCCTTTATTTTAATCGTATCGCCCGGTTTTACCGTGATGCAGCGGTCCTCGGGAACGCCCCACTTCATCCATGTCTCCACGGATTTTTTCGGTCCGATGAAGGGAACCGGAATCACGTTGCCCTTGTCGTCCGTCGTTGTCATACCGCTTTGGATCACATGCGCTGCCCACTCCGCAGACATATGGTCCTGATGGTAATGGGTAGCAAGCACCGCATCCACCTGTTTGAAGGCAAACGGATCGATCACAAACGGCACGTTCCGCAGATTCGGCTGCATCAGGCGTCCGCCGCACATATTCGCCATCTGATGCCCCACCTTCATCTTACCGTCGCCATGGGTTCTCTTTCCGTTTCCGCACCACAGATCGATGGTCACGTTGGCACCGCCGGGCGTCTTAAACCATACACCGGTGCATCCAAGCCACCACATCGCAACATTCCCCGGCTCAACAACTTCGTTTTCGATGTCCTCCACAAGCCAGGTGCCCCACTCCGGAAAGGTAGACATAATCCAACTCTCCCTTGTGATTTCGTCAATTTTGCTCATAAAAACCTCCTTTTCTCTTTTAAACCGATCATATAATTCATATAATTTCATTTTATATGAACTGTTATTTTTGATTATATCATATAAATCCGGTAAATCAACCGGATTATATGAATTTTTCATCTTTATATGCGCACTTCTCTCATTTCTACCATATGCACAAATTATATATGTTCATTTTGTGCACAGTGCATAAAAAATATGTGCCTTTTATCATGAGAAAAAACTGGCAAAAAAATATGCCGGCCGCATGACGCAAGCCGGCATTCCCGATGGTTTCAAAGGGAATTTTTTCCACCTCTTTCGGTAAACTGTTCTTTTGTTATTTTTTTATTCTCACATAATATTTCCGTTCATCTTCATATTTAATATACCCGCCATTATGCAGCATCACTTTGAGTGAAGCGGGATTATCTTTATTTACACGCAAATATATCTCATTCTCCGAAATAATGGTTCTTGCTATGGAAAGTGTCAGCCTGAGCCCTTCTTTGGCAAATCCTTTTCCTCTGCATTTCTTTTTTATAAAATATCCTATATGTCCCCCGCCTGTTCTCAAAGATTCACAAAGATAATGCCGTATACGAAACTGCCCTACAATTTCATCATCATTCCACAAAAAAAGAAACGTTTCCGGCACAAAACCATCAGGTAAATCCTGCCCTTTTGAAAATGCAATCATTTCCTTTAAGGCTATCTTTTCAAAATCTTCACGAGTAATACCGTTCCATTTATTCGTAAAACCATTTTCATCAACAGGCATGTCACGAACAAATAAGAACTCCTTTTCCATATCTTTATCATTTATTTCCTTCAAATATAACATATCGCTTACTCTGCCTGATCCATTAACTTATTTCTTTCAGGTACGCCTCTGCAGTTTCTTCTGTCAAGCCAAACTTTTCACAGATTTGTTTCAGAATAACGTCACTTGATATTTGTAGCTCTTTCAGTGTTAAAATCATAGCTGTTATTCCTTTATCAATTCCCTTTTGAATTCCTTTCTCCTCCACACCCTTACTTAAATTACACATAAGCGACACCTCACTTTCCAAGGCTAAAGTCATTCTGATATGAAAATCTTCCTCCAATATCTGGCACTTGTCCTGTGAACCTGTCTCCGTGGACAGAAGCACATTCAACAATTTCAATAAATCTGTACCCGAATCTCCCTCTTTCCCAAGACAAATCATGACAGCCGCCATCAAATCATAATCCGCTTTTCGTTCCTTTACACTGCCCACCAGATTTTCTTCCGCAATATAATAACGGGTAATGCTGTTTTCACGGTTCCTTGGCGGATTCATACAGATCCATATGCTGTATACTTTTTTAATCTTCTCATAATGGGAATTTGTAAACTCCGTTCCGTATTGGGCGGAAATCATCCGACTGCAGTAATAGATTCCCCTTTTGATCAGCGGATAACCCGGATAAAAATCATTTTGGGCTTCCAAATTGATTATTAATCGAATCAATTCCCCCGAAACGGGAGCTGTTGCAAGAAAACGGATATCATAAGTAACCGTTCCCTCCGTCAGAGAAGTATCCTCATTTCCGGCTCCCTGTATCACAGAAACATGATTGGATTCATCCGGGGCAACTGCCACTTCACCTACCTGCGGCATACCCTCGATATACTTCCCGGCAATCTCATCCACATCACAATCACGGTATTCTTCCAGGCAGTTCTTCATAATCCATGCCAGAATAATCTTTTCCGAAAGCAGCCGCTTGCAGGCCGCATCATAGCTGGCTTTCTCATCAGTCACACGGATATTTTTTGCTATGGTAGTATCCATATTCACGGCCTCCCCTCCTGCTCTTACCGGTATTTTATCATATTTCGTACTAACAGACCACCCCTTTCTAACTTCTGCATCCGTAAATATAAAATGGAAACTTTCTTCTCAGCCTGTTAAAATCTTAAAAACTATCTTTACCACTCCCTCAGCCTCTTCACCGCACCGAATGCAGGGCATATGGGCATCCTGCGGCTCACAGTAAGCAAACATGCCCGCCGTCAGGACAATCCCCCCTCTGTCCGGTCCTTCCTTATAAAAAATAACGTCTTTTTCAGGCCTTTTGTCCTCCTCTACGGAAAGCTCCTGTGCCAGATCATAAAACAGTACCTCTTTTCCTCTCAAAATATACTGCAGATCCGTGTACTTTTCATGGGATTCCATCCGCCCTTTTTCTTTCCTCCTTGTCTCATAGTACTGCACCAGGGCAAACAGTTTATGCTCCGGAAGCAGTTCATAGCGTCCTGCTTCCATCGCCTTCGTTTCCCATTTCCTGATAAATCCGTTTATTTCCTCCGCATAGTCATCTAACTGCGGATACTTTCCGATATTTTTTATATGATCGATTATCATCCCGCCATCCCTTCCGCCTACGAAGATTTTTTCCTGTTTTTCCAGACCTTCTTTACCGCCTGTCCATAGAGCGGAGACATCAGGGAAAGTACCGAGATCAGCAGAAACACCAGACAGATCGGCCTTGTGAAAAATATGGAAAAGCTGCCTTTGCTCATCATCAGCGCACCGCTGAAATTCTGCTCCGCTGTCCCTCCTAAAATAATTCCCAGAATAATTGCGGACATGGAAAACTGCGTCTTGTTCATAAAATAGCCGAGAAAACCGAAAAATACCATCACATACACATCCGTCATCGAATGATTATAGGAATACGTCCCCACAAAAGTCATCATAAAAATGATCGGTATCAATATCTCCTTCGGCACATTTACCACTTTGGAAAATACCCGTATCAGAGAAAAACCGAAACACCCCATCACAATATTTGCCAGAAGCAGTCCCAAAAAGATCGTATATACCTGTACCGGCTGGTTCGTAAAAAGAAGCGGTCCGGGCGCGATTCCCTGCACCATCAGAGCACCCAGCAAAATAGCCGTCGCTCCATCCCCCGGGATTCCCAGCGTCAGCATCGGGATCATGGCGCCCCCGGACACCGCATTGTTGCCGGATTCCGGCGCAACGATACCCTCCGGTTCCCCATTTCCGAAGTTCTCTTTATATTTTGACCATTTTTTCGCCTGATCATAGCAGATAAACGAAGAGATATCTCCGCCGGTCCCCGGAATACAGCCGATAAATGTCCCGATCACGGAGGAACGAAGCAGGGTAACTGCAACTCTCCTTATATCGCTGAAAGTCGGAAGCACTCTGCTGATCTTTACTTCTTTTTTCTCATACTTTTCGTCAAAACAGCTTTCTATGGACGCCAGCACCTGGGAGAAGGCGAACACACCGATCAGAATCGGAATAAAGGAAATGCCGCCTATCAGATACGTGGAACCAAATGTAAAACGCATCTTTCCCGTCATGGCATCGATTCCGATCGTGCCGATAAAGAGCCCCAGCGCTCCGCCCATAAGCCCCTTGATCACCGAGCCCGAAGATACGCTGGTGATAATACTGATGCCGAACAGCGCCAGAGCAAAATATTCCGCTTTGGAAAAAGTCAGTGCCACTTTTGCAAGCTGCGGGGCAAAAACCATCAGACAGATTGCCGAAAATACACCGCCGAACATACTGCCCGTCGTGGAGAGCCCCAGCGCCCGTCCCGGCTGTCCCATTTTGTTCGCCATCGGATAACCGTCCAGTGTCGTGGCGGCAGATGCCGGTGTCCCGGGCGTATTTAAAAGAATCGCGGAAATGCTCCCGCCGTAAATCGCGCCGCAGTATACCCCCAGCAGCATAATGATACCCTGTACGCCGTCAAAAGCAAAGGTCAGAGGATATAACAGCGCGATCCCCATATTTACGGACAGCCCCGGCATCGCCCCGATCAGGATGCCGGCCCCGGTTCCTGCGATCAGAAGTATCAATGTCATGGGAGATGCGGCACTGCCGATCGCCGATACTATATTTTGCAACATATGCTTTCCCCCCTACATGAAAAACGGTTCCGGAAGCTTTGTTCCCAAAACCAGTTGGAATATCACAAAAATACCTGCCAGTGTAACCGCCGTCACAATTGCCATCTTCTTTTTATTCCGCTCTCCCAGCATCCACATCAGCGCCGGAACAAGGATCAGCCCGGAAAGATACAGCCCCAGTACACGCAGAAGCACACAGTAGATCACCATAATACCCATCACTGCATATACCCGTTTATTTGCCGGCAATTTTAACGCCACTTCCATCTCTTCATATTTTTTTCCGTTTACCAGTGTCATAATCAGCAAGACAGCGGCAGCCACCGTCATAATACCGCCCATAATAGCGGGCCAGGTACCTGTGGAAATACCGCCGTCCGCTTTAAATCCCGTTCCCAGCCGTGCCGAAAGAATCAAAATCACAATGCCCAGCACGCCCGTTACAGCCGATATGACATAATTACATTTTTTCATACTGACCATAGATCGTCACCTCGTCAACGTTTCTCCCTGTCGGTAAAGCCCGCCGCAGAACATACCGTAACAGCAATATGTCCTGCGGCAGGGCAAAACCGCCCATTTACATGCTTCTCTTATGCGGCAGTTTACTCCGCAAAATCGATCGTCTCAAATACTTCCCTGTACATTGCATAATCGTCCGCCATCACCTGATACGCATCATCTCCGATGTAATTAAGAGGTTCGATCCCCTGAGCAAGGAAATATTCTTTGCACTCATCGGAATCAAGCGCCGCCTTTGCGGCATCCCTCAGAGCCTGCAGGCTCGCTTCATCCAGTCCCTTCGGCGCCACCAGTGCCGCCCAGGCACGGACTACCAGATCATGTCCTTCCTCCGCAAAAGTCGGAACGTCCGGAAGCAGTGTCATGCGCTCCGCACTCATCACGCCGAGACATTTGAGCGTCCCCGCCTCGATCTGCGTCATAAAGCTTGAAGGATCGGCAAGCGTCGCATCGATATGTCCTCCTGTGATCGCCGCCGCAATATCCGCGGTTCCGTTCGGATAGGGAATATGGGTAACCTTTATGCCGTACTCCTGCTCCATCAGATAAGTCGCAATATCCCAGATCGCCCCCGCCCCGGAGTTTCCAACCTGTACCGTATCCGGATTTTCCTGACAATATGCCACAAATTCATCCACACTGTTATAGGGCGCGTCCGCCTGTACGATAAGCGCCGCCGGCGCACCGATGGGCATCGCGATAGCGTCAAAACTTTCGTAAGTCAGATCCGTCTTGTCCTGGAAACAGAACATGTCCAGTTCCACCGTCACTGCCCCCAGCGTATAGCCGTCAGCATCTGCCTCCGCCGTCTGCACCATCCCTGTGATTCCGCCGCCGTCCGGATTGTTGGTCACATTAAATTTTGCACCCTCAAAGTTTTTCTCCATGTAAGTCAAAAGTCCCCTTGTGGACGTATCCGTTCCGCCGCCGGCGCCCTTCGGCACAATCACCTCAATGTCATCACTGGGATAAGCGCCGCCTTTGCCGCAGCCCGTGAGCATAACCGTCCCCATAAACACGGATAATAGTATTGCCATTATTTTTTTATTCATTTTTTCCTCCATTCCGAAGCGTTTTGTGCTGAGGCCGCGAGCAGAATATCAAATTCTGCTCTGCGATCAATGGAATTTGTGACGCTTCGGCACAAATTCTTGGTTGAATAAATTACTCATCAGAGAATTTATTCAACCTTTTCACCTGTTCCTTTCCGTTACTTTTCGTTACTTTCTCTCCATTTTGCCATTTTCAGGCCTTTTCCACATATTTCTCTTCCAGTTTTTTGGTGATACGCCGCAGAACTTCCATCTCACCGCGAAACGTCTCGGTAAGCAGCGTATTCTTTTTCGTCCTTGTGACCGTTGTCATCGGGATACCCTCGCCGCTCAAATAGTATTTTGCATTCACCGGATAACACTGATACTCTATCAGCGCGCAGAGCGTCAGCATATCCGCCAGTTCTCTCAGATCCCGCTTTTCATAACCCGCTGTCAGGATATCGTAAAGCCTGCACTGCATATTTGCCATAACGCCGCTGTAGCCTGCCGCTCCCGCCTGCAAAGACGCAAGCAGCGTCGCCGTATTGGCATTGTACAGTTTCAGGTTCGTCCCTTTGCAGACTTCCAGTTTATCCAGAATATTATGAATATCACAACTGGTATCTTTCAGAAAATAAAATCGCCCCGTCTGCGCGCACCAGGCAGTCATCTCCCTGGACAGAACCCGTTTGTAAGGATAAGGGCATTCATAAAACCCCAGCTTTACATCCTCCGGAAGCCCTGCCAACAGCTTTTTCAGGTTCGAGAGCCATATGTCATCGCCCTCCTCCTGCTTTGCCAGCCTGTTTGTGATCAGGATCACCGCATCCACGCCGCTTGCCGCGATCTGCCCAAGTTCCTCGATCTGATCCTCCATTTCATCGGAAATATGCCCGGATGCAATAACAGGCACTCTTCCCGCCGCCTTCTCCTTTACAAATCCGGCGATCTTAACCCTTTCCTCCAGAGATAATAAGAACATCTCACTGGACTGACATACCGCAAAAAGTCCTGAAACACCGTTTTCAATATACCACTCCGTCAACCTCTCCAGAGCCGGATAATCCACTTCGTTATGATCCGTAAAGGGTGTCAGCATCACCGGCCATACGCCGCCCGCAAATTGATTTTCTCCCATGTCTCTACACCTCCTTTCTCATAAATTCCCAAAATGCAATTGATTTTCTGTCAAATGTATACGTTACATATATCTTTCTGCCGTCCGCTATGATCGACGGATAGGAATACTCCCCGGGCGTATTTTCCAATACCGCCTCCTCCTGCCAGGTTTCTCCGTTGTCCGCTGAGGCAAGCAACACGATAGGCGTTCTCTTTCCCCAGTTCTCCCCCACCGGATTCATACAAAGAAACAACAGTCCGTCCTCACACCGCACCACATCGATACCACTGTTATTATTGGGCAGTCCCGTCGGATAAGCTGATCCCCAGCTTTTCCCGTAATCCGCCGAATCCGCCCTGTAGATCTGTCCTTCGCTGCTCCGCAGCAGCATATGTACCTCCCCCTGCGCACTCTCCCAGAGCGTGGGCTGGATAACGCCCCTCCCGTAAAAGGACTGCTCTGAAACCTGTATCCGGCTGGAGGCTGCCGTATTTTCGCCCTCATAAACCACATTGAGCCCGATGGGGTTGCTGCGCTCCCAGCTCTCACCACCGTCCGGCGACCTGTCCGCGTAAGCCGTCCAGATTCCGTTCTCCGTGGACATTCCTGCCAGTATGCTCCCGTCCGATAACGTGATCATCTTACATCTGACCGGTCCCCTGCCTCCTCTGTCTCCCGGCACCAGTTCCCTCGCCTCCCCGAAAGACTCTCCGCCGTCCTCCGATATCCGCACCTTCGTATACCACCGGCTGATCTCATTGCCCACTTTGTAGAGCAGCAATACCTTATTGTCCTGCCTCCGATAAAGCACCGGATTCCAGTGCGCCTCCTCCACATCGTGTGCAGCCATCACAGGCTTGCTCCATCTTCCGTCCCTTCTGATCGATTTCCAGATGGAAACATCCGCCTGTCCCTCCTTTTTTCCGGCAAACCACACCGCCCCTATACGTCCTTCTCCCATCAGGCATACATTGGACGCATGACAGATATTTCCCTGCAAGAATTCAGGTTCAAATATCAGTTCTTTCTTTCCTTCCGATAAATACATCCTAATCCCCCTCTCTTTAAAGGCTCTGTCCGTTTCCCCGCCTGCTCTCTCCTTCTGATATGAGCATAATATATTCATCCCCTTTCCGCTTTCAAAATGATCCGAAGTACGATTTTATACTTTTTTGCTGTTTTCAACGAAAATATATGATATAATTCACACAGGCAATGAGCAGTGCGACCGACACCCTTAACGAAAGGACACTCTAATGAACGAACGACTGGAACGATTTGATAACTTTTCCTGGACAAAAGAAAATAAGACTCTGATCTGGGAGAAACATAAAGTGCCCGGACTCAGAAATATCACCTGGTGGAACTTCACAACCTCCCCCTCCTCCCTGATTATGCATTATCATTCCGATATCATCGAAATACACTGCATGATCAAAGGGCAGCGCTATACCCAGATTGAAAAGAACGGTTCCCTGGAAAGCTATACCTATGCCGGAAACGAAGTATTTATCACATTTCCCTTTGAGATCCACGGATACAGCAGCGGTCCGCAGCTCCCCTGCGAATTTTATGCTTTTCAGATCAGCACCAAAGATCCCGATACCATACTCGGACTAAATAAAGAATTCAGCAATATGCTCTGCCACACCCTTCTCTCGCTGAAGCAGCGCCATTTCAGAATGGGAAAAACCCATATACAATACCTGCGCTCCGCCTTCAACTTCTTCAGCGATATGACACCCGATTCCGTCAAAATCGGAGCGCAGTTTTTAACCTGTTTTTTACTCAGCCTGCAATTTCTGCCGCCTGTGTTCAACAGTGATATCCACAGCCTTGATCCCAATATCGCCGCTGCCATCACTTACCTGAACCAGAATATCCATGATACAATGCATCTGCAGGATCTGGCGGATGTTTCCGGCTACTCGCTCTCCCACTTCAAGATCAAATTTAAAAATGAAGTCGGAATCACGCCCGCCGAATATATTTCCCTGCAAAAGCTGGAATACGCCAAAAAGAAACTTCTGGAAACCGATATCAGCATCACCGACCTTGCCTATTCCCTTGGCTTTTCCTCCAGCAATTACTTTAGTTCCGTATTTAAAAAGTATCATGACTGTACCCCAAAGGACTACAGAAAACGTTACAGAAACGTTACTCCATGATACGCTCTCATGATCCCGCCGCAACAAATAAAGCGGCGGGATAGTAAATACTGATCTCCGTCGCCCTGTTTTGATTTTTTGTTTGCCCAATCAAATTTCTTCTGTTTATTCATTCAATTTACTTCTTGTTCTATCTTATTTCTAAGCTCGACATCCTGTATCTGAGCTATCAAATCATTAATTGCTGCCATAAATCGATTGTTCTCCTTTCATTTTTTATCTCCGTACTCTATAACACATTCCAATATCCTGCTTTTTTTGATCCTACTCTCTCAATATAGCCATTTTCACGCAGAAATGAAATATTGTTATCTACAGCCGTTTTGCTAATTCCTAAGATTTTGCGAAGTTCTTCAGCCGTTATGTTGGGATTATCCCTCATTTCTGTCAAAATTGTCCTTCTTCTTGCATTTAATGGCTTTTTATTCCCGACTTTATTTGAGGCTTTTTTGATTTTTTTCAATGGTATTGTTACAACAATTGAATTTTCTCGAAATGCAAACGCCTCTTTACCATAAATTTCCGTTATTTTAGGGACTCCCCGCCCTGATTTTTCACTGATATGCAATTGCAGAAAAATTTCCGACAGCTTTTCATTCACAGGGACAGATTCCCCCAGATAAAAGCCCTCCATTGTCTGTGCCGGCGGCAGGGAGCCTCTTGATAAGATTTCTATCCTGTCAGAAAAAACGGAAATCATCGGTTCGTTTCCCTCTGTCCATTTGTTATGCAGGACAGCATTGATGATTGCTTCCCGAAATGCCTTGTTATCAAACAGCGGCACCTCTTTCCTTTCCACAACCCGATCTGTTTCGTCTGCCTGTATGATATTCAGCACATCACCATATCGCAATAACTCGTCCAAACTGTATAAAAGACAATTGTTTCCGAACTCCCTGACTGAAAACAGATTTGTTCCTTTGGTTTTTCCCTCGAATATAGATACTCTGAGAGGAAAATGAGAATCATCCGAAAGCAGCTGCGCTAATAAATTAAATTGTCCTTCTTCATTGCGCAGACCTAAATTTTTTATAAAGGTCTTATCATTTAAAACAATTCCCTTCGATCCATAATATCCAAACAGTTTTTG
>OFGN01000638.1_pt1 | contig 35733 bp, 34 predicted proteins | sample 1521821 | NCBI WGS metagenome assembly OFGN01 (sample SAMEA3504094, study PRJEB24116) | mouse gut metagenome | biome: mouse gut; feature: mouse-associated habitat; material: faeces | place: Denmark | collected 2011
CGGGCGGTTTTTGTCGTTTCCTGCGGTCTGGAAAATTTTCTTCACTTTTTTCTCTGCGGAAATCGGTTTTGCGTGCAAAACCTGTGCCGCTGAACGCTCTGTTAGCGGAAAGGGAAAGTACCACCACCATCCCCAAACGAAAGGGGGTGAGAAGATGGAAACCAACCCCCGCGACTATGGCGAACGGTGCAGGTTTGACGCCTTTTGCAAGACCGTTTTGAAGCATGAGGCAATCGACTACATCCGGGAAATGAAGCGGCGGGCTAACCGGGAAATGTCCTTGGAGCGTCTGCCCCAAACGGCGATGGACAAGCTGTGTTCGGCGGACGATTACCCCAGCGACAGCTATGTATTCTCGTACTGCGGCTATGACCTGCCGATCAGCAATGAACGGGTGGCCGACGCCTTTGCCAGTCTGCCGGAGCAGGAGCAAAGTATTTTGATTTTGCGCTTGGTTCTGGATTTGACGGACAGCGAGATCGGCGAGGCCCTTGGCTTGTCCCGGAGTGCCGTCCAGCGGCGCAGAACAAAATCGCTGAATGTCCTGCGGACGAAACTGACAGCGAGGAAAGGAGGTTAGCGCCATGAAGCACCGTAATTACAAAGGCCGTGAACTGCTGCCGCTGGCGGTGAGCGATGCGGCCCGCGCCGGGGATGCCGATGCCGTGGAACAGGTCTTACGCTACTACGAGGGCTACATAAACAAGCTCTGTACCCGGACGGTCTACGACGAAAACGGCTGTCCCCACACCTGCCTGGACGAGTACATGAAAAGCCGTCTGGAAAACAAACTGATCCGCGCCATTCTCGGCATGAACTGATAACCGGCCCCGGCTGGGGGGAGCAGCTTACCCTTTCCCTGTTCCTCCCGCCTGCGGGCCCGGGCATTTCAAAGAAAGGCTGGTGAACTATGGCCGAGGAAATCGGCATTTCGGTAAAGGACAAATTTTGCCTCACCATTGAAGAAGCCTCCCGCTATTTCGGGATCGGCGAAAAGAAACTGCGCAGGCTGGTAAACAGCAACCTGGACGCTGGTTTTGTCATTCAGAACGGCGTGAAAATTCTAATCAAACGCCAGCGGTTTGAGCAGTTTCTGGATAAGCTGTCGTCGATTTAAGCGCCGTACCTTACGAAAAGTTCCTATAAGACATTCAGATTGATATGGAAATCGGGCCTCGGCTATGGTATAATATGATTATATCGTGCCGAGGACGGCAGGGGGTATAGCTCCATCCACTCCATTCGCGGCGTTGTCCGGCCTGCGTTTCAGATGGCCGTGGACGATGATTTGATACGCAAAAATCCGTTTGAATTTCAGCTTGCCACCGTCGTTGTCAACGACAGCGTGACAAGGGAAGCGATCACAAGGAAACAGGAACGGGCATTTCTGGAATTTGTAAAGGGTGACAAGCACTTTTCCCGGTATTATGACGGCATTTATATCCTGTTCAAGACCGGACTTCGTATCTCGGAGTTTGTTGGGCTGACACTGGCTGACCTGGACATGAAGAACCGCAAAATCAGCGTCAACCACCAGCTTCAGCGAAAGCGGAATATGGAGTACATCATTGAGGACACGAAAACCTCCAGCGGAACGCGGGAAATCCCTATGACGGACGATGTGTACCAGTGCTTCCAGCGCATTATCGCCAACAGGCCGAAGCCCAAGACCGAGCCGATGATCGGCGGCAGGTGCGGCTTTCTATATTTGGATAAGGACGGCAAGCCAATGGTGGCACTTCACTGGGAGCATTACTTCAAGCACATCTGCCAGAAGTACAACAGTATCTACAAGGTGCAGATGCCCAAAGTCACCCCTCACGTTTGCAGGCACACATTCTGTTCCAACATGGCAAAGAGCGGTATGAACCCCAAGACGCTGCAATACCTCATGGGACACTCGGATATTAGCGTTACGCTGAACACCTATACCCACCTGGGCTTTGAGGATGCGCAGGCAGAGCTGAAACGGGTTGCCAGCGGCGAGTAGTAAAACGGGAGAACCCCCCTTGATTTACTACCTTTCCTACTACTTTCGGGGTCAAAGCTGTGCTATTTTATGCCGGGATATGCCAAGAGAATGAGCGGAAGAAAATGCCGCAAAACACCTGCAAGGCCCGGAATATCAATACTTTCAAGAGGTTTCAGGATATGACAAGAATACTTTTCGTCTGCCACGGCGTCATCTTTACAGAATCTGATGAGGGCGTCATCAGCTTTATCGTCCAAGTGCCAAGCGTTTTTGCGTAGTGACCGCTGGCGCCAAAAAAGGCGTCGCGGGCTGACATGGGCGGCCCAGCGCCGAAAGAAGAAAAGACCTGGCCTGCGAAGCGGAAGCCGCAGGAATTCACCTGCAGGGACTTCCCCAGGCAAGCCAGGCTGATCATCTGTCCCCCGCCGTATGTGGAGGATTTTCTCAAAAGGCATCGTGGATACCGGCACTACCTCCCCCTTTTTGCTCAGATTTGTTCAGATATCCTCCGCAGACCGGGGCGTCGCGGCTCTCTTCCCGCCGCCGAAGGAGGCGGAAATGGCCCCGGCGGGGCAGACGCGCCTGCACGCTCCGCAGCGGATGCACTCGGGGCTGTTGACGTCCCTGGTGACCTCCACCCCCATGGGGCAGGCGCGCTCGCACTTTTTGCATTGGACGCACTTGCTCTGATCCAGGTGCAGCTGGTAGAGGCTGAACCGGTTAAAGAGGGAGTAGAAGGCCCCCAGAGGGCAGAGGTACCTGCAGAAGGGGCGGTGGATTACCACGGACAGCCCCGCCACCGCCGCCAGCACCAGGGTCTTCCAGCCGAAGAGCCACCCCGCCGCCTGGCGCAGCCCCGGATTGGCCAGCAGCAGGGGAATGCCTCCCCCTAGGGTGCCGGCGGGGCAGATGTATTTGCAGAAGGGGGGCGGCACCACGCCGGTCTCCGCCGCCGCGAAGGCCGGGACCAGGAACACCAGCACCGCCAGCACCACATATTTGAGGTACCGGGCGGGCCGGTCGATCCGCCGGGGGACGACGCGCTTGGGGACCGGGATTCTGTGGAGCAGGTCCTGCACCAGCCCGAAGGGGCACAGCAGGCCGCAGACCACCCGGCCCAGCACCGCCCCGAACAGCACCAGAAGTCCCAGCACATAGAAGGGGAAGCGGCTCTGCATGCCGCCCAGCATGGACTGGATGGAGCCGATGGGGCAGGCCCCCAGGGCCCCCGGGCAGGAGTAGCAGTTCAGCACGGGGACGCAGAAGGCCTTGGACGCGCCGGTGAAGATCCGCCCCCTGCTAAAGCCGGCGGCATAGCCGTTGAACAGAGCGGCGGACAGGAGCTGTATGACCAGCTGTGGGGAGAAGCGCCTCTTCCCTCCCCCGGTTTTCACCCGATGCCGATGCATTCCAAACATATATTCACCGCCTTCTGCATCACGCTCCCGGGATCCCCATGGGCGAGGCCCGCGCCAATCAGGGCCAGCGCCGCCGCCAGCGCGCCCAGGCGCAGGAGGCCGAGCCCTCTGTGATTATTCGCCCGCAAGCTGGATCTCCGCCTTTCCATCGGCCCGCAGCACCCGGTTGACCCCGGCGGTGAAGCTGGCCGCCAGATCCGCCTGGGCGCCGAGAATGGTGTTTTGCTCCACCTGCTCCCCCCTGCTGTTGAGGAAGACGGTGGTGGGAACCGCCTGAACGGCCCCGGCGAAGGCCCTGAAGGCCTCGTCGCCGTCGAGGAGGGTGATCCCCTCAAAGCCGGCGCTTCGGAGAATCTCCCTGGCGCTCTCCTCGTTGCCGATTCCGTCCACGCAGATGGTGATCAGCTGCACGTTGTCCGGCAGGGACTTGGCGTAGGCCGCCAGATCGGGCATCTCCATCAGGCAGGGGCCGCAGAAGGTGCCCCAGAAGTTGACGATGGTCACGTCTTTAGCGGCGATGTCATCCTGGGTAAAGGTGCCGCCCTCCAGGGTGTTGGCGGTGAAGGCGGGCAGACCGCCCTCCCCATCGCCGCTGGAGCAGCCGGTCAGAAGACCGGCTGCCAACACCAGTCCCAGGAGCAGAGCGGCCCATTTTTTGATACGCATTGTATAAATCCCTTCCTTTAATCCAATTTGTTTTTGCCTGGTCACCCGCCATAGCGGCGGTTTTTTCATCATACCACGTTTGGGGAGCCTCCGCAACCTCGTGCGCGAAAAAACACCGGAGCCCGGCCCGCGCCTATGGGGGCAGGAACCCATTTGGGAGTTGTCACAGCTGAATATTTGCGGTATAATAGAAGAGTCCCCGCCGCATCCGCACAGGCCCACAAAAAACCGCCCTTCAGGGCGGCGCGGCGTGTTTCCGGCGCGGCGGCCGGGGAGAATGTCCCGCCTGGGGAGAGGTGAGTGCGATGCTTCCATATGTTCTGTTGATTGGCGCCAGTCTCGCCGGGGGCCTGCCCCCTGTCCGGCGGCCGGAGTACCGGCGGGCATATCTGCTTGTGATGGGGCTGGCCTGCTGGCTGACGGCCTCCCTGCGCCACGTGACCGGCTTCGACTACCGCTTCTACGAGTCCGCTTTCCAGTCCATCGCCGCCCAAGGGCTGGAGGGGGCCGGCTGGTCAGAGCCGGGCTATCTGCTCCTCAATTGGGCGGTCTCCTCTCTGGGCGGCGACTACCGCGTGTTTTTGTTCGTCTTCCACCTTCTGCTGACGGCCCTGGTTTTCGTCTGGATCGGGCGCTATTCCGCCTCCCCCTGGCTGAGCGTCTTTCTCTTCCTGTCCCTGCAATACTTTGCCCTGAGCATGAATTTTCTGCGCCAGTCCCTGGCCGCCGCTATCGTTCTGTGGGCCTATCCCTTTTTAAAATCCCGGCGCTTTTTCCCCGCCTGGGCCATCGTGCTCCTGGCCGCCTGTTTCCACCGAACGGCCCTCATCATGCTTCCGCTCTGCCTTCTGCTCGCGCTGCCGCCCACGAAGCTCCACTACGGACTGGCCGCGCTGGCAGCCGGAGCCGCCTATGTCCTGATGGACCCGCTGATCAGTCTGGCCGTCTCCATCGTGCCGAAGTATCAGCACTATCTCACGGAAAAATACTGGCAGGGCAACAGCTTCCTCTATGTTTTGATGCCGCTGGGGTGCTTTCTCTTCATCATCCCCCTGCTCCGCCAGACGGCGAAAGAGCGCTCATCGCCGGTTCTGCCAAACAGCGTGTTTTACGCCCTTTTGCTCCAGCTGTTCATCACCCAGCATTTCATTTTGGAGCGGCTGTCCATCTACGTCTCCATGTTCTCCCTGCTGGCCCTGCCCGCAGCCGTCTGCGCGCCCTGCGGGCGGATCCCGCCCCGTGTGCGGACGGGCCTTCTGATCGGAGGGGCCCTGGCCTACTTCCTCTTTGCCGCCGCCCAGGGGTTCCACGGCGTATATCCCTATCGCGGCATCTGGGAGCGGGCGATGATCCCCTGATCCTTTTTCCTAAGAGGTTGTTTAAAAACTTTTGACATAAGAGACAGGAGAAAGATAATAAAGGAAAACCAAATGGGAGATGGGAGAAATACATCAATACCCAAGTGACATCAGCCGGGAAGAATATAACCTGATCCGAGAGGATTTGGAAGGGGTAAAAAACAACCCGGCCCAGAAAACCGGAATCAAACGCCACGTTATAGTTGATACGAGGGGATTGCCCCATGCCATAACCGTAACAACCGCCGATGTGACGGATCGGGATAGGGCCATCCAGATGATTCTCCTTAACCTGGACAATCTCTCTCATGTGGAGAAGTTTTTGGTGGATGCGGGTTATTCCGACCAACGATTTGCAAATCAGGGGAAAGACATATGCGGTGCACAGATTAAGGTGGTAAAGCGCAGTGAATTTGCAGCTTCATACAGGCTGTCTCCTATTTTACAAAAAATTACCCTGCCTGTGCGCCGCCGGTCAAGGGTGTCACAGGCAGGATTCTGTTTAGTACCAATCGTGCTTTTCATTCCGGTCAAGGGCGTTGATCTGCGCCATTTCCGTATCGGTCAGCTCGAAGCCGTACAATTCGGTGTTCTCCTTGATATGGTCGGGATTGCTGGAGCCGGGGATGACTACCACACCCTTTTGCAGATTCCACCGCAAGATAACCTGGGCGGAGGATACGCCGTGGGCTTTGGCGATACCGGAGATCACTTCATCCCCCAGCAGCTCCGCCGTATGACCACGGCCTCCCAGGGGATACCAGCCCTGGACTACGATCCCAAGGTCCTGGATATAGGGGATCACATCATTCTCCTGGTAGTAGGGGTGGATTTCATTCTGAACCAGAGCCGGGGTAACCGTCACTCGGGGTAAGAAAGATTCCAACTCCTCTACATACCAGTTGGACAGGCCCAGGGAGCGGATTTTTCCTTCCTCCACAAATTTTTCCATGGCCTGATACGCTTTCACATCGTTCCGGTCAGGGTGGTGCAGGAGCATCATGTCCACATAGCCAATGTCCAGCCGGTCCAGACACGCCTGGATGGACTGCTCCGGGTTTGCCATTTCGCTGCCAGGGTAAATCTTCGTGATAACAAAAACATCTTCCCGTTTGATGATGCCCTCGTCAATGGCCTCCCGGATGGCCTGTCCCACTTCTTCCTCGTTGCCATAGGCGGAGGCGGTATCAATGAGCCGAACCCCGCTGGCCAGGGCGGACTTGACCGCATTGACACAGGTTTCATCATGGAGGCTGTATGTCCCCAGGCCGTTGATGGGCATTTCATAGCCGCTGTTGAGAGTGACGCTCTTTGTCTCAAAGTTGAATCCCGCTTTGCTGGTGGCGGAAGTCACCGCATCCACCGCCGGCTGCGGCAGATTCAGACCATTGATCCATTCCTCCACTGTGCTGCGGCTGGTTCCCCCGGCGAAGCGGCGTCCGGTGATCCAATTCGCGCCGGGGGCCAGGGACTTGATGCTGCTGTCACTGTACCCGCTGGAGTGGGACGTGCAGAAGGGGACGATGGTTTTTCCAGCGAGGTCATAGCTCTCCAGGAAAGTGCTGATGATCCGGGGCGGCTGTCCGTGCCAGATGGGGTAGCCCAGGAAAATTACATCGTAGTCCGCCATGTTTTCCACGCTCCTGGAAATCGCGGGGCGGGCGGTGGAATCGTTCTGCTCCCGGTCAGCCCGGCCGTTGGTGTAATAAGCGAGGTCGGCATCTGTATAGGGGACCTCCGGCACGATCTCATAGAGATCAGCGCCCAAAATATCCGCCGCGTACTCCGCCAGAGGCCGGGTGGTGTTGGTAGCGGAGAAATAGGCCACCAAGGTCTTGCCGCCTGCTGCCGGTCCCGGCTGGCTGCTGGTGGTATTGCTTAAATAATGATATAGCATAGAGGCTACTTCCCCTCGTTTGATATTGGTTTTCGGGTCGAACCGGCGGTTATTGGTCATACCCTCCAGGATACCGTTGGCATTCGCCCAACGAACCGCTGCCTGCGCCCAAGCGGAAACCGAGGCGGCGTCAGAAATGTCCGCAACTGCGGAGCCCTCCGGTTCTCCAGCGTAGCGCCACAGGATCGTAACCGCCTGCTCCCGTGTCGCAGGGGCATTTACGCCAAAGGTGCCGCCGCCATAGCCGGAGATAATGCTGTTTTTTGCAGCCCAGGAAACGGCGTCACTGTACCAGGACCCAGCGACCGCATCTGTAAAAACGGGGGCATCCGATACGGCAGGCGTTCCGCTCATGCGGTGCAGCACCGTGGCCAGCATAGCACGGGTCAGAGTCGCCTCCGGCGCGAAGGCGGTAGCGGTGGTTCCGCTCATAATGCCGTGCTGCTGGCAGTAGGCAATCGCCTCCGCATACCAAGCGTCAGCGGGAACATCCGAGAAAGTGGCCGTCTGGGTGGTGCCAGCGGCAAGCGGTTCGGCCGTCACATCCTTGTCGTTGGCGGGGACCTCCGCTGCCGAGCAGGAGGTCATGGTCAGGAGGCAGATTATACAGACCGCCATGGAGAATTTCAAACGTTTCATGCGGATGTCCTCATTTCCTGTACTTTCACTTTTTTAATGACTTTAGCAGGAACGCCACCCACTACCGTCATAGGGGGAACATCTTTTGTCACCACCGCCCCGGCGGCAACCACAGACCACGCTCCGATAGAAACGCCGGATAAGATCGTGGCATTGGATCCGATCCACACATGAGCGCCAATCTTAATAGGCGCGTAGTGGTTTTTCCTGTTCATAGCCGGGTCCAGGTCGTGGTCAATGGTGGCAAGGACTACGTTATGTCCAATCAGCGCGCCATCTCCAATCTCAATCCCGCCCTGGTCCTGGAAGTGACAGCCGGAGTTGATGAACACATCCCGCCCAATGGCGATATTTTTCCCGAAGTTCGTATAGAACGGGGGGAACAGCCGGAAGTCGGGGGCAATCTCCTTCCCGGTCAGCCGCCCCATGATCTCCCGGATTTCCTCCGGGGTATGGTATTGATTGTTCAGCTCCATTCCCAGTCGGATGGCCTCCTGGAACAGCTCATTGGCGTAAGCCGCCCGCTCCGCGTCCTCGGGCGCGTCCTCCCGAAACCCTTTGATAACATCCTCTGCCGTCATGTTTTCGCCCCTACCGGTTAAAGTTGGTCCAGTGCTCCCGCTCCGCCTGGGGCGGTGTGCGGCCCTGCTGACGGCCCGCCTCAATACATCCCAGCAGCCACGCCATGTTCCGGCCCAGGTTCCGCATGGTCTGGAGGCCCTCCTTGTCCTGTACCACCAGCTCCGGGGCGGGACCAAAGACCATGTTCCAATAGGTGGAGGACACAATGGGCATTTCCGCGTTCAGCAGGTACTTGTTCAGCGCATCCAGGGAGGCCGTGGCCCCGGCCCGGCGGGCCGTCACCACAACGGCGGCGGGCTTGTGAAGAAATCCTTCCACACCGGCGTAAAAGACCCGGTCCAGCAAGGACAGAATCTGTCCGCTGGGGTGGGCGTAGTAGACCGGAGAGCCAAACACAAAACCGTCCGCTTCTTTCGCTTTGGCAATCACCTCGTTGACCATGTCATCGCCAAAGACGCACTGGCCCTTCCCGGCACAGCCGTTGCAGCCGATGCAGTCCCGGACAGGGCCTCCGCCCATCTGGACGATCTCTGTCTCCACGCCCTGCTCATTCAGCGCCTTTGCCGCTTCCGAAAGGGCAAGGTATGTGCAGCCGTCCTTGCGAGTGCTGCCGTTTAACAGTAAAACCTTCATGCTCACATCTCCTTCTCCCACTCCCGGAGCGTATTGATGTTGGCGGCGTCGCCCAGGGTTTCCAGCTCAGAAACTTCCTCCGCCGTCAGAACGATCTCCGCAGCTTTCGCAGCGGCTTCCACCTGCTCCACCTTCGTCACGCCGATAATGGGCAGGGTTCCTTTGGCAATCGCCCAGGCGGCAGCGACCTGCGCGGGAGAGGCATCATATTTGCCGCCGATCTGCCGCATTTTTTCCATCAGCTTTTCGAGCTGCTGCAGGACGGGACCATAGCATCTGGCACGGTCGCTGCCCTCCGGGAAGGGGTGGGCGGTATCGTACTTGCCGGACAGCGCCCCCTGTTCCAGTACCATGTAGGCGTAGAAGGTGATGCCGTTTTCCTTGCAGTAGTCCAGAATCCCGGCCCGCTCGGAGGAACGGTGCAGCAGGGAAAAGTGGTTCTGAACGGCGGAGACTTTCAGACCGGCAGCGCCCAAAATCTCATTGGCCCGCTTGATCTCCGCCAGATTGTGGTTGGACACGCCGATGGTCTTGATCTGTCCGCTCTGCGCCAGAGGGATCAGCTTGGGGGTCCACTTCTCCACGTCCATGGGGTTGTGAATCCAGTACACATCCATCACATCCGCATGGAGGCGGGCCTTGTTGCCGTCCAGCATCTCCTGCATGGCCTCCGGGGAATCGCTGGCGATCTGCGGGGTGAACTTGGTGGAGAGAATCACCTGCTCACGGGACACGTCCTTGACAAAGCTGCCCAGGATACGCTCGGAGGTTCCCTCGCCGTAGACGGCGGCAGTATCCCACAGGGTCATGCCGCACTCCAGCGCCTTGTCAAACACCGGACGCAGATCATCCTCAAAGAGATGGTTTCCAAACACCTGGTCACCGCCAGCAGCTCCGGCTCCCCAGGACCACGCGCCCAGCGCAATTTTAGGCATTGTATTCATGACGAATTCCTCCTGTTGTTTTACCAGATTACAGATTGTTCTTGAAGAAGGCTTCCAGCTTGTCAAAGGGAATCTTATCGAAGTTGTCATAGAGATCAACGTGGTCCGCACCGGGGACGATCACCAGCTCTTTCGGCTCCTGGGCGGTAGTGTAAGCGTCCTCGGAGTAGTAGCGGGAATGGGCGTTTTCGCCAGCGACCAGCAGAATGGGCCGGGGAGAAACCTCCTTGATGTTGGTCATCAGCGGGAAGTTCCAGAACGACACCGGCATGGTGGCCGTCCAGGAGGACACAAAGTTGACTGCGCGGGGGTGACGGGCGCGCTTTGCGTAATACTGGAAGAAGGCGGCGAAAACGGGATCAGCGCCCTCCGGCAGTTCCTCCGGGATCTCCATGGCGGCAGTCAGCGGATTGCCGGCCTCGTCAAATCCAATCTCGTGGTTCCCCAAGGCATAGGCGCCGCTCTCGGCGTCCCTCCACCGCTGTTCACTGAGGTACTGCTTAATTTTCATGCGCTGTTCCTTGGTGTAGTAGTCCATGTGGCCCCGGCTCATATCGCGGGACATATCGTACATGGAGAGGGTGGCCACCGCCTTGATTCGGGTGTCAGTCCCGGCGGCGGTGATAGCCATGCCGGACAATCCGCAAATGCCTACCGCCCCAATCCGATCACGGTCCACATAGTCCAGCAGGCCGATGCAGTCCACGGCGGCGCTGTAATCCTCGGTGAAGATGTCCGGGGAGGCGGTGTTGCGGACCTCGCCGCCGCTCTCACCGTCGAAGGACGGATCAAAGGCCAGAGACACGAAGCCCATGGAGGCGAACTGCTGGGCATAGAGGCCCGCCGCCTGCTCTTTCACCGCGCCGAAGGGACCGGCCACAATGATGGCCGCGTTTTTCTGCGCCTCGTAATTCTCCGGCAGATAGAGGTGTCCTGCCAGCTCAATGCCAAAGCGGTTCTTGAAACGGACCGGCTTCATTTCGATGCTGGGGTCAATTTTGAATGTGCGTGTATCTTTGTTTTCCATGGTCAAGTTCTCCTTACTGATTTTGATTCATTTTGTAGATCAGATAGTCCAGGCAGTCGATCTTTTTCTGATCCGCATGGTAGCAGTCCAGCAGAAAACGGCGGTGTTTTGCAAGCAGAGACAGCCCTGCTTCTTTCCTGCCGGACTTCAGAAAGTCCATAAACTGTTCAATCTGTTCCTTGTCACATCCGGCGTCTGCAAGATTGGCGACAACCGCCTGTTCCTGCTTCGTCCTCTCTGTCATAACTCCGCCTCCTTACGCTGTGATTATATAGGCAAATCCGTAAAATATCAAATACATATAAAGAATAAAACTGCATACTTGAAAGGTATGCAGTTTCCTGCTATAATAAGGCGCAGAAACAACAGAGAGGTGTTCCTATGGATATACGAGTTCTGCAATATTTTCTTACAGTAGCGCGAGAGGAAAGCATTACCAGAGCGGCGGAGACTTTACGGATGACACAGCCGCCCCTTTCCCGGCAGTTAAGAGATTTAGAGGAAGAGCTTGGAAAAAAGCTGCTCATTCGCGGGAGCAAAAAAGTCACGCTTACGGAGGATGGAATGCTGCTCCGCAAGCGTGCAGAAGAATTGGTTGACCTGATGGAAAAAACCAAGGCAGAGCTGGCCAGCTCAAGTGACAATATCAACGGGGAAGTTTACATTGGCGGAGGGGAAACGGACGCGGTTTCTCTGTTCGCCCAAACAGCCGGAAAATTGCAGGAGAAATACCCGCTGATCCATTATCACATTTACAGCGGCGATGCGGAAATCGTGACGGAGAAGCTGGACAAGGGTCTGATTGATTTTGGACTTCTGGTGGGGCCGGTAGATGTGAGTAAATACGAGTATATGCGGCTTCCTATCAGCGACATTTGGGGTGTTCTCATGCGGAAAGACAGTCCACTGGCAGAGAAAGAAACGATATGCGCCCAGGACTTGTGGGACAAGCCGTTGATTGTATCTCACCAGACCTCCATCAGCAGCGATATGATGGCATGGCTGCAAAGAGATGTCAGTAAACTGAATATTGTCATGACCTATGACTTGATCTTTAATGCGTCCCTGTTTGTGAAAAAAGGAATTGGTTATGCCATTACACTGGATAAAATCATCAACACCACCGGGGACAGCGAACTTTGCTTCCGCCCGCTATCTCCCACCTTGGAGGCTGGGCTTTGTATCGTGTGGAAAAAGTATCAGGTTTTCTCCAAGGCTTCCAAGGAGTTTCTGCGTCTATTGAAAAGTGAGTGGGAGAACAGGGTATAGCTTTTGAATTACAGAAGTGTCAGGATATACGTAGGTATTACTTATGCGGGCAAAGATAGGAAAGTAAAGGTTGGAGGAAGAAACTGGAAACAGCAGAGGGATGATGCTGTAATCTGCGCATAAATGACTGGATTTTGTGGGAAATATCTTCCGTGGTATAGGGCAGCTGTCCCGAGTGAACGGAAATTTTCAAAGCGTGATTCAAATATTCATCAGGGTTGTATTCCGGTGCGTAGGGAGGCAGGAAGAACACCTCCATCCTCTCCTTGTTCTTCTCCAGCCAGGCCGCAGCAAACTTGCCGTGATGCGCCTTCAGATTATCCAAATTTCGCTCGCTTCAAAACAGCGGGATATTTCTCTTCCCGCTTTCCTAGCTTTTTTCTCGAAAGTAATACGCTCTAACCAGATGTCCCGGAAGCGGGAGAACAGCATCCTGCGCTCCGTTGGCCTGACCGGGAAGCAGCTGTGTCGGATGAATATTTACGAAGGACTCTGCTTGCGGTAGTGGTGTGCCGGGAGGTCAGCCGGCAATCCTTTGCCGGCGAGGTCGTGCCCTATCAATTTCCGATACTGGAAATGGGCCTGTTTATCCTGGTGCTGTTCGGCCTGGAATTTCTGCTGTCAGCCTGGACGGTCAGCAGGCAGAGAAAGCAGTCCTTGGTCGATCAGATGCGGGCGGCGGAATAGTGTTCCCGCAGAACATTTCATGACATCCAGGGAGCATTTCATGACAAAAGCCTTGAAATGGTGTCCTTTGCTCTATAGACTGATAAAAGCAAAGAACTTTTTTGCAAAATTAGCCATAGAAAGGGGATGCAAACATGAACGTACAGATGATGGAAGGGCTTCTGGGCGCCAGTTCCAATATCAAGTTGTCGGGTACGCCTATGAGCGTGTACCGGCAGGCCAGCGCCGAGGGCGACACGGAGAAGATGAAGCGGGCGCTGGGTTACACCGGCGAGTGTACTGAGAAAGCGGTCAAGTACCAGGAGAAGCTGGACAAGGGCATGAAGGCCGAGGCGAAGGCTGAGAAGGAAAAGGCAGAGCTGGAGCGGGAGGCCGCCATCGAGAAGCGCCGGGAGGAGCGCAAGCGAGCTGAGGAGGGCGCAGAACCGGGCCGCCCCCAGGGAACCGATTTGGTTCAGATCAGCGAGGCGGCGAAAGCGGCGCTGAAAAACAACAAGCCTGCCGAGGCGGCGGAGCCCATTGAGAGTGAGCCGGTTACCTATACGCCGGCCGGCGAAATTGCCGCCGCTCCGGTGGAAGCCGAACCGACAGTTTCATTTACCGCGTAAAATTTCAAGGAGGAATGACGTATGATGCCGATTTCTGGTGTGAACACCGGCGCAGTCCAGCCTTTGACAACGGCTGAAAAGGTGCTGGGTGCGTCCAAGGTCCAAAAGCCCGAGGAGGAGGCCCAGGGCCGCCAGCTGAAGCCCGTGATGGATGAGTACGTTCCGGAGGAACCCCAGGAGCCGTCCGGCCGCTACTGGATGGGCAAGGACGAGGACGGTCAGCCCAAAATCTATTTTGACGACCGGTCGCAGGCGGCAGACGCGCCCAAGCAGCCGGAGGACGCCCCCGAGGCGGAGGAGCCCAAGCAGGCGGGCCAGGGCGCGAAGGGTCCGGAGGGGAAAAAGGACAAGGAGGAGGTCTGGGAGGGCAATACCGACAAGGTGGACCGTGAGATCGAAAAACTGAAAAAGAAGCAGCAGGAGCTGAAGCAGCGGCTCAATACCGAGACCGACGAGGCCAAGATCAAGGATCTGGAGCGCCAGTTGTCCCAGGTGGAGCAGGAGCTGAAGCAGAAGGATAGCGATACATACCGGCGGCAGCACGCTGTATATACACAGCTCTCCGATGTGGAGGAAGAAGTAAACGGGCTGCTCACCTATGACCGGAAAATAAACAAGGTCTATGCCGGCATCATACACTCTAACTTCCGGCGCACATGAATATATGCCGGTATCAAAAATATATCAGCAAAAATCCAGGCAAGAGGGCTGGCAAAGCAGGCCCCCACAAATCCAAAATAAGGAACCAGAAATAGTCCTGCCAGTGTTCTTGCCACCATTTCAAACACGCCGGCTAATATGGCAAAGGTACTGAATCCCATTCCCTGAATCATAAACCGCACAATATTCACCAGGGCGAGAGGAAAATAAAAAGCACTGCATATAATCAAAAACAATCTGGCATTTGAAAGCATTTGGGGATCTGCTCCATTTACAAACAAACCGGCCAGATTTCCGCCAAAGAAAAATAAGATCACAAAGGCGGCAACGGACCAGGCTGCCCCCAGATAAATACAGTTCCTAAGCCCTGCCCCCAGACGTTCCAGCCTTTTAGCTCCCACATTCTGGCCGCCATAGGTAGCCATGGTAGATCCCATTGCATCAAATGGACAGCAGAAAAACATGCCTACCTTGCTGCCAGCCGTAACCGATGCAACCGCCAGCGATCCAAGTGCATTTACAGATGTCTGCAAAATAACGGAACCGATTGCTGTTATGGAATATTGCAGTCCCATAGGAATCCCCATGCTGCAAAGCACCTTCATATGCGTAAGATTCATCTTCCATTCTTCTTTTTCAATATGTAAAACCTCAAATTTTTTCATCATATAAAAAAGGCATAAAATACCTGAAATCAACTGGGAAACTACTGTTGCCACCGCCGCCCCGGCAACACCCATTTCAAATGACAAAATGCATAGCAAATCCAGTCCTATATTGAGAATAGAAGACAACATCAAAAAAAGCAGCGGTGTTTTGCTGTCCCCCATAGACCGGATAATGCCTGACAGCATATTGTAAAGGTAAGTAGTAGGAATTCCTATAAAAATAATTACTATGTAAATATAAGCATCCTCAATAATATCATCAGGCGTCTTCATCCAGACCAAAATATTTCTGCACAAAAAAACAACAATCACCGTCATCACAGCAGAAAATACGATAGACAGCCATACGCAGTTTGCAATCACCTGACGCATGCCTGAATAATCCTTTGCCCCAAATTTATGAGCTACAGGTATGGCAAACCCGCTGCACACACCCATGCAGAAACCTACGATCATAAAATTGACAGAACCGGTGGCCCCCACTCCCGCCAGCGCATTCATTCCCAGAAACTGCCCTACAATTACAGTATCCACCACACTGTAAAACTGCTGAAATAAAAAACCAAATAAAAGGGGCAGGGAAAATCCTAAAATTAATTTCATGGGTGATCCTGTTGTCATATCCTTTGTTGAACTCTTAGCCATTTTAAAATACCCATTTCCTTTCTATCATCTATTGGTTATGAACCCCGGATGAAAATTTATCCGGTAAAAACTTCACATCCACCAAATTACCGCAGTATAATAGCCTGCATAATCATAGTAGAGTATAATCATGCAGGCCATAAAAAGCCAGTATCAATATTCACAAAAAAGATTAGATATTTTCAAAAAAAGCAAGCATATTTTCACTCCATTTCCTACAGGAAAGAGTATATCCAAGTCCAATCCCATGATCACCTGATGGAAAGATCTCACATAAATGAAGTACACCCGCTTTTTCCAAAGCTTTGTCAAGGCGGATCGTATTACTTGCCGGGACACATCCGTCATCCGCATTTGCAAAAGCATATGTTGGAGGATAGTCCCCGCTGATATGAAATTCCACTGACAATTTATCCCTTAATTCCTCCCTGCCTCCTGTGAGATTCAGATAGCTGCCCTCATGATACTCTGTTAAAAAGCTGATCACAGGATACAAAAGTCCTACTCCGTCAGGACGGGCGCTTATTTTCTGATACTCTTCTCTTCTTTTTCCCGTTAGAAGTGACAAAACCTCCTTTTTTAAACAATCATGGAGAAATGCTTCGCTGGCACATAGGTGTCCTCCGGCAGAAGCCCCCAATACAATCACTTTTTCAGGATCAATTCCATATTCCGCCGCATGAAGGCGTATATGCATGACTGCCATCGCCAGATCCATCTGCGGCAGCGGGTATAAATCGGGCAGCATTCTGTAGTTTAAAATAAACGCTTTATACCCTCCGTCCCGCTCCATGCGCTGCGCAAGCTGAATGCCTTCCGAATAAGAAGAAAGCATATGATAACCGCCGCCGGGGCAGATAACCACTGCCGGGCGCATCAATGTCTTCTTTCTCTTTTCATCAGAAACCGCATTGGATTCGTAAGGAGGAACAGATCCCTTCCCAAAAGTGTGGGCAAAAGCATAATTATCCACACCAGGATTTCCGGTAAAAAGATAAACACCTTCCTCACTGTTCAAATCAGCCCTGGGAATCCATCCACCAGGTTGTTTCTTCCATAGGGGAACAAAACAAAACCGCTGCTTTTCGTACGTCTCCATCAAAAGATTGGCACTTTCCACAAACCCTTCCGCCGGGAAAGGAATTCCTGATTCCAGCCGTACCGTCTCCGCTATGTAACACATAGCATCCTGCGCATGGGGCGGCGTAATCCTCTGCATCCAGCAGGAGGGAAACAAATTCCCCACTGCTCTTCCTACGGGTTCCTCGCTTAATATTTCCTCATAACTTTGATTTAGGGTAAACATTTAACTATCCTCTTACATCCTATAGGACTTATTTCTCTTGATTTTATACGTCCAGCTTACCCTTTTACGCTTCCCATTGCAACCCCCTGTACAATATGTTTTGACAAAATCATGTAAATTACAATAATTGGCAAAATAGAAAATACAATCATCGCATAAACCTGCCCCATATCAAACTTTAGCCAGTCTGTCGAACGAAGCTGGGCAATCAATATGGGCAGTGTTTTCTTTCTGTCAGTATGCAGAATTAGTGCAGGTGTAAAATAATTGTTCCAACTGGAAACAAAGGTGAAAATCGCCTGTACTGCAATTGCCGGCTTCATCAGCGGAATCACTATAGAATTAAAAGTTCTGAATTCACCTGATCCGTCAATACGGGCCGCCTCAATCAAAGAAAGTGGAAGAGCGCTTTCCATATACTGTTTCATATAGAAAAATGTAACCGGTGCTGCAATAGAAGGTATGATCAGCGGAATAAAAGAATCATCCAGCTTCATCTTTCCTACCAGCTGCAAAAATCCCAATGCTGTAACCTGTGTGGGAATCATCATAATCATTAAAATAAATGTAAACATAAACTTCTTAAGTTTAAATTCATAGGCATGGATCGCATAAGCAGTCATAGTGGAAAAGTAAGTGCACAGCGCCGCACTCAGCGTGGATATGAAAAAGCTGTTAAATAATCCATACCATATAGGCAGTGCACTTGCTGCACGTCCGGCACTTAAGTTTTTCCAGTTTATCCACAAATTAGAACCAGGAATCGGGGTAAATCCTTTTGTCAGTTCCGCGTGGGATCTGGTTGCATTAATAAACAATACATAAAACCAGAACAGGCAGAGGAAAGAGATCAAAATAAGAACAATATATGCAATTACTCTTCTGGCTCTCACATCCAGCCCTTTCTTAACCTTCATTTCTCTATCATTTCTCATGCTGCCACCTCCTAATCCACCTTTTTATTCGTAAATTTATAAACAATCATACTGAGTATTGCCGTAATGATAAATAATACAACTGAAAGCGCGCCGCCCAGCCCATAATTCTTGCTGAATAAGTGCTTATTCAAATACATAATAAGCGTCATGGTAGAGCGCATAGGATCACCGCTTGCATTAGTTAATATCTGAGGTACATCAAACATCTGCAGGCCGCCGATTAAAGAAGTAATCATCACGTAAACCAGAATTGGACGCAGCAGCGGCAGCGTAATTTTCAAAAACACCTGTGACGAAGTTGCCCCATCCACCTCTGCCGCCTCAAAAAGAGAGGTATCAATCCCCATCATTCCGGCCATCAGCAAAATGGTAGTGTTTCCAAACCACATAAGAAAATTCATAAAGGCAACCAGTGATCTGGTGCTCCAGATATTCGACATAAACTTATAAGGCTGACTGAATAGTCCCATTTGCATTAAGATGGAGTTGACCGGACCGCCATCCGAAAACAAAGTAAAAAACAACATTGCAAAAGCTGACGCCATAATCAGATTTGGCAGATAAATTACCGTCTTAAAAAATCTCTGTCCCTTAAGTCTTAAACTTGGATTGGAAAACCATGATGCCAGAAGAAGCGAAACAATAATCTGGGGAATAAATCCCATAATCCACATGATCATGGTATTTTCCGCATATGTAATAATGTCTCCGTTTGCAAAAATCGTTTTAAAATTTGCAAATCCTACAAAATTCGGACCGATCTGTGTCAATCCGGAACGATAATTTTCAAAAAAACTGTTATAAATCGTACTGGCCAGCGGAATGAGCTGGAACACCAGATACACCATAATAAAAGGAATCAAAAAAATGTATCCCCACTTGTTATATCTTACAACCTTTCCTCTTTTTGCAGTCTTCATGCATCCACCTCCACATTTATACTTTTTTTGCAGCAAACCTCGCAGTTATTCTATACCGCTCCGGGTAAAGGCCATCTGCCAATTCTGCTTTTTTAAAAAGCCATGCCTGCCTGAAGCAGGCAGACACAGCCTTTATCAATCGTATTAATATGTTAATTCAGGATATTTTTCCACAACCGCCTTGTAGAACAAGTCTAATGCTTCTTCCAGACTGGCATTTCCATCAAAGTAATTCTTCATTGCCCTCTGGAATTCCTCATTACATCCCTGATCGTAAATTGACAGATTGCTTAAATCAAGACCTTCCACACCTGCACAGTACATGCCCAGAGGATTCTGTCCTCCAAGGATCTTGCTGGAATAACTGGAATCTGCTGCCATTGCTTCCATAGCAGGTTTATTATTTACAAAATCATCATCATCCACAACGATTTCTTTCATAATTTCTTCATTGCATGTCATTTGAAGCATAATGTCTTTTACAAGACTTGCATTATCCGTTCCTGTTGCTGCACAGATCCATGTGCCACCCCAGAAGAAGCCCTGAGGGCCTTCCGTTGCTGCCCATCCGCCTGCATTTCCAATACTTCCCTGGGCATCTGCCGCCATCGAGAAGTTAACCAGCCATGCGGGGCCAAAGTAAGCAAATACCTTTCCTTCCGGATAAAAACCTTTACTCCAGTCATCACTCCAAAGATCATGGGTTCCAGCCTGCCCTGCATCTACCAGTGCTTTGGAATCCTCCACCCATTTCATAATGTTGGCATCAATGTTAATCTTATTTCCGTCTACCCACTTAGATGTTACATTATTAGAATATACGCGATAGGTGTCATTTACGGAAGAAACAATAGAGTAGCCTGCAGCCTTAAGTGTAGCTGCTGTTTCATTAAACTTATCCCAGTCTGATACATAGCTTTGTACCTCAGCCGGATCATCTGTGCCGAATACTTCCTTGGCTGCTTCCCGGCTATAGAACATTACACATGGACATCCCTGCCATGAAACCCCTTTCAATACGCCATTTGAATCTGTTACAACATCTTTTGTATACTGATACTGATTTGCAAGATCTGCCTCTGTAACACCCAGATCAGAAACTGCCATAGTAAATTCTGTATCCACATACTTTAATGCATAATCTGCTTCGATAAGGAAAATATCAATCTTACTGTCGGTTGCTGCATCCGCCTGTTTTAACAAAGTTTCATCCAGATTGTTCTGATAAGCATTATCCTGATTCGGCGTGATATTCCATACAACAGTTACATCACCAATAGTTCCTTTGGTCGCATCACCTGAATCTTTTTCATACCCAGGATAGTGATCCTCAATACGTCTCTTAAATTCATCATTCCAACAATAAATATTCAGAACTTTTCCCTCTTCTGAAGTTTCCACTGCATCAGATGCTTCCTCTTGAGGCTCCTGTTCCTGCGTTTGTGTTTCCGTTTCCGCAGACGCAGCCTGTGGCTCCTCACCTTTTCCACCACATCCTGCTAACAGGCTGGCAATCATTGCTACTGAAAGTATTGCGCTGAGTAATTTCTTTTTCATTTTTTGTCCTCCCTTTTATTTTTTATTGTAGCTTGCAAATTACCTGTAATTTAAATCTTTTTTACGGAAGTACCCGCAAACACCTCTCCTTTTACAACAATCTGTTCAATCAAAGTCGTCTTCGGCCTTTCGATCAGATCAATAAGTTTTTGGGCTGCCAGTTTTCCGATTTGTCTGGTATCCTGCTTTAAGGTTGTAAGCTGTGGTTCAAAATGTCTTGCAATTCTGGCACCATCATATCCGGCAACTGAAATGTCCTCCGGTATCCGCATCCCCCTTGCACTAATCGCATTGATTCCTCCCAGACAGGCAAAGTCATCCGGATACAAAATGCAGGTAGGTGGATTTTTCAAATCCAGAAGCTTTTCAGTTTCTTCATAGGTTCCCCTTGTATCCCTGTACGGCGCCTCACTTACATATTGAATTGGAATATCAATTCCCAGTTCTTCACATGTCAGGTAAAAAGAGGAAAGTCTGCTTTGTGTAACAGCCGAATCAGCCCCATGTATGTATGCAATCTTTCGATGCCCCATGCTATATACATAATGCACCAGATCTTTCATTCCTTTAATGTTATCTGAAATAATTGCACATCTGTTATGAAAAAGGTGATCGATAGTCACTACCGGTATATCGCTTCTTATCAATTCCTCTACTTCAGGATCATAAAAGTCAACACATGCGATCACTACTCCGTCAAATCCCCTGTACCTGCTGTGCTCCAGATACGACATTCTTCCCTGCCGCGTCTTGCAGCAGTTAATAAATGTAATGTCATATTCCTTTTCCTCTACGGTGCGTTTAAAGCTGTCAAGTACATTAGCAAAATAATCGTGGGTGAGCCCGCTCATGGCTTCGTCTACAAAAAGCACTCCCAGATTGTAAGTCCGGTTTGTCTTTAATGACTTTGCTGCAGAATTAGGAGAATATCCCATTTCCTTTGCCACCTGCCTGATTCGTTCTTTCGTTTCCCCACCAATGTCCTTGTGGTCATTTAGCGCCTTACTGACTGTTGCTACCGATACCCCGCAGCGTACTGAAATATCTTTCATGGATACCATATGTTTATACCTTTGTCTTCCAGTCAACCATCCCGCTTCATGCAGTATGGTGTGGACCAATTTACTTAATCGTTTTCGTAATTATAGTGTATAACATTTTTAATGTTTTTGCAATTGATTTTTTGATTTTTTTATGCATATTCAATAATTTTGTCAATCATTCACATATTTATAACACATTTCAGACATTCACAGTATCTGTTTTGGTTTATTTTTACTTAACATTTACTTAACTCAACTTTCCAGTGCAGTTTATTTTCTTTTTTATTTTATTTTTCAGTGCTGAATATCTCTTTTTTTATATAAAATGTATATTTTTATGTTGCACTTACTTATTATTTTATGTATAATTCTGATTATATCAAGAACTTAAACGTTTTCACTCATTCCTACTATATTAAACATTTTACTTTTAAAAATCTAATGAATAAGGAGGCACTCCTATGAAATTTGGCTATTTCGATGATAAAAACCGGGAATACGTGATTACCACTCCCAAGACGCCGCTGCCCTGGATCAACTATCTGGGCTGTAATGATTTTTTCAGCCTTATCTCCAACACCTGTGGCGGATATTCCTTCTATAAAGATGCAAAACTGCTCCGCCTGACACGCTACCGTTATAACAATGTACCGGCAGATACCAACGGAAAATACTTTTACATAAAAGATAATGATATTATCTGGAATCCGGGCTGGCAGCCAAGCCGGACTCCTCTTGACTTTTATGAATGCCGGCACGGCCTTGGTTACAGCCGCTTTATCTCTTCCAAAAATGAACTAAAAGCTTCACTGCTTACCTTTGTTCCCATGAATGATACCTGTGAAATAAGCCAGCTTATGCTGACCAATACATCCGCACAGCCCAAAAATTTTTCTGTTTTTTCCTATGTGGAATGGTGTCTGTGGAACGCAGATGACGACATGAAAAACTTCCAGAGAAATTTTAGTACCGGAGAAGTGGAAGTTGATGGCTCTGCTATTTTTCATAAAACAGAGTACCGGGAACGCCGCAATCATTATGCTGTTTATTCTGTCAACAGTAAAATAGACGGATTTGACACAGACCGTAATGCTTTTCTCGGCACTTACAGGGGAAATGATCTTCCCAAAGCAGTAGAAAAAGGAAGCTGCAGCAATTCCATTGCACAAGGCTGGTCACCTTCCGCCTCGCACCAGATCAATATATCTCTGGCTCCCGGTGAAACAAAATCTCTTATTTTTGTTTTAGGATATATAGAAGTTCCTGAAGAATACAAATGGGAGTCCAAAGGCATTATTAATAAAAAACCTGCTTTTGCCATGCTGGACAAATTTAAAACAGATGAAGATATAGAAAAAGCTTTTAAAGAACTTAACGAATACTGGTCCGGCCTTCTTTCCAAATATGCAGTCAGATCCTCTAACCACAAAGTAGACCGCATGGTCAATATCTGGAACCAGTATCAATGCATGATAACCTTTAACATGTCCCGTTCTGCCTCTTACTATGAATCAGGTATAGGAAGAGGCATGGGATTTCGGGATTCCTGTCAGGACTTACTTGGCTTTGTACATTTAATTCCTGATCGGGCAAAAGAGAGAATCATTGATATTGCTTCCACCCAGTTTCCTGATGGCAGCGCCTATCATCAATATCAGCCTCTTACTAAAAAAGGCAACTCTGATATCGGAAGCGGCTTTAATGATGATCCTTTATGGCTGATTGCCTGTACCAGCGCTTACATACGCGAGACGGGGGATACCGGAATTCTAAAGGAACCGGTTCCTTTCAATGATAACAGCACCCTGGCAGTTCCACTTATGGAACATTTAAAGCGTTCTTTTGACTATATAATAACCCACAAAGGACCTCATGCACTGCCTTTGATTGGACGTGCTGACTGGAACGACTGTCTGAACCTGAACTGCTTTTCAGCTCATCCCGGTGAGTCCTTCCAAACCTTTGGCCCCAGTGAAGGGGCTGTAGCCGAATCTGTATTTATCGCCGGTATGTTTGTCAAATATGGGGAAGAGTATGCAAAGCTTTGCGAGCTTTCAGGCAATTTATCCGAAGCAGTGCGCGCCCGCAGGGAAGTCTCCCTTATGTACGATGCAGTTCTGAACGACGGTTGGGATGGAGAGTGGTTTCTACGTGCCTATGACGCACATGGCCAGAAAGTAGGCGCAAAAGAATGTGAAGAAGGACAGATATACATTGAGCCTCAAGGCTTCTGCGTCTTTGCAGGCATTGGCGTAAAAGAAGGACTTGCCCAAAAAGCGCTGGACTCCGTAAAAAAAATACTTGATACCAGGTATGGGGTAATGATCCTCCAGCCTGCCTATACCAGATACCATTTAGAACTGGGCGAAGTTACCTCATATCCTCCCGGATATAAAGAAAATGCAGGTATTTTCTGCCATAATAATCCCTGGATATCTATTGCGGAAACAACACTCGGACGAGGAACCCGGGCCTTTGAAATTTATCAGAAGACCTGCCCTGCTTATGTGGAAGAAATCAGCGAAATTCACAGAACAGAACCTTATATCTATTCACAAATGATTGCCGGCAAGGATGCCGCATCTCATGGAGAAGCCAAAAACAGTTGGCTTACCGGCACTGCCGCATGGACCTTTGTTAATATCTCCCAGTACATTTTAGGAGTGTATCCGGACTATGAAGGACTTCGAATCGATCCCTGCGTTCCAAAAGAATTCGGAGATTTTGAAATCACAAGAAAGTTCAGAGGAGGAACTTACCACATTAAAGTCATTAATCCCGACCATGTTGAAAAGGGGGTAAAGAGCATTACTGTTGACGACATCCCTGTTGACGGATGCGTTATCCCATATGTAAAAGGAAAGGAAGCCTATCAGGTGGTTGTTACTATGGGAAAATAAACAACGAATGCCGCGCTCCGCGGAATATCCATCGTTTATAAAAACTGTCCGGCACCAGTAAATTCTGCGCGCCGGACAGCTTTATATAACTTATTTCAAAGTTTTTCTCCTTATCCTGTAATTCTCCGGTCAAGCTTCTTTGACAACTTTGTTCCAATCATCTGCAGAATCTGCACCAGCGCTACCAAAAGAACCACAGTAACTATCATAATGTCTCCCTGGTATCTGTAATAACCGTATCTGATGGCAATATCTCCAAGACCGCCGCCGCCTACAACACCAGCCATAGCTGAGTAACCTAAAATCGTGCCAAGGGCAATGGTTGCCCCCACGATCAGAGAAATTCTTGCCTCTGCCAAAAGTACTTTCCTGATAATAGTGAAAAGGCTGGCGCCCATACTCTGTGCCGCTTCAATCACCCCATGATCTACCTCAAGGAGCGAAGATTCCACCAGTCTTGCCACAAAAGGCGCTGCGGCAAGGGCAAGAGGCACAATTGTTGCAGTGGCCCCATAGCTTTTCCCTACAATCAGCCTGGTAAAAGGAATAATCAGCATCAGCAGAATTAAAAAGGGAATACTCCTCACAATATTTACAATCATATCCAATATTTTATAAATAATCTTATTTGGCTTTAATCCGCCAGGGGCTGTCACCACCAGTATGATTCCCATAGGCAGCCCAAGCAGATAGGCAATCAAAGTGGAAACAAGCGTCATATATAAAGTTACTCCTGTTCCCTCCACGATCATTATAATTGTCTGATTATCCCACATAATTATTCAACTCCTCTACTTCCAGTTTTCTTTCCTTCAAATACTCTATCATTTTCTCAGCAATTGTTTCTTCTTCCGGAAGCTGAAGGATCATTTGTCCATGCGCCACACCGCCGATATCTCTTGTATCTGCCAGAAGAATATTCACCGGCGTCTTACAAGTCAGAACCATATTGGCAATCACCGGCTCAAAAGAAGAATTGCTGGTGAACACAATGCGGATACACCGTTTTCCTCTCATTTCATCATATCTGCCGCTTTCTTTTTGGAACACCAGCTTTTTCGCCGCCTTGCTTTTCGGTCTCTGGAACACTTCTTCTACCGTACCAGTCTCCGCCAAAGTTCCCTCATCTATAATAGCCACGTGACTGCAGATTTCCTGCACCACAGACATTTCATGAGTAATAATTACAATGGTAATTCCATACTTTTGATTGATTTCCTTAAGCAGTGCAAGAATTGCTTTTGTAGTGGTGGGATCAAGGGCACTGGTAGCTTCATCACAAAGCAGTATCCTGGGATTGGTTGCAAGCGCCCTTGCAATCGCCACTCTCTGCTTCTGCCCGCCGGAAAGCTGGGCCGGATATGCCAGTTCTTTTTCCGTAAGCCCCACAATTTCAAGAAGCTGCCTTGCCCTTGAAAGGGCTTCCTTACGAGGCACCTTAGTGATTTCCAAAGGAAAACAAATATTGTCGATTACCGTTCTTTGCATCAGAAGATTAAAATGCTGGAAAATCATGGCGATATGAGTACGGGTTTCCCTAAGCTCCTTATCTGACAGCATGGAAAGATCTTTTCCCTCCACACAGACCGTTCCGCTGGTAGGTCTTTCGAGAAAGTTAAGGCACCTGACTAAAGTGGATTTTCCAGCGCCGCTCATACCGATGATGCCATAAATCTCCCCCTGATGGATCTCTAAGTTAATTCCCTTTAACGCTTCAACCGTATTGTCTTTTCCCGTAAAGGTCTTGGTGACATTTTTTATCTGAATCATTGTTTCCATAAGTTGATCATGACCTCATTTCTTTTCATCATTAGATTCTTTGTTCATCTTATCATAAAGGAAGTTTCCTTGCAACGCGGTAAGTTTTCTTTTTCTGTACAAAACAACGGAACTTTGCTATACTTTTTTAATATTAGTTCAGCTTCCAAATGTATAAATATATAATAGAAAGGTTCTTAATAATTATGAGTAAGAAAAAAGCAGTCGTTTCACTGGGACATAACGCATTAGGCTATTCCACTTTAGAGCAATGGGACGCAGTTAAAGTAACCGCCAAAGCCCTTGCAGATTTAGTGGAAGCAGATTATCAGTTAACCATTACCCACAGCAATGGCCCCCAGATCAGTATGATCCACAAGGCCATGACAGAACTGCGGCGTATTTATATTGACTACACGCCTGCTCCTATGTGTGTGTGCAGCGCCATGAGTCAGGGGTATGTGGGCTATGATATTCAAAATTCTTTAAAAGCAGAACTTTTAAGCCGGGGCATAAGCAAAACAGTATCCACCATTCTTACCCAGGTAACCGTAGATCCTTATGATGAGGCATTTTACGATCCTACCAAGCTGATTGGGCGCTATATGTCTTCTGAAGATGCGGAAATTGAAATAAAGAAGGGCAACTATGTACAGGAAGAACCAGGCAAAGGCTTCCGTCGTATCATAGCCGCACCCAGGCCCATTGATATTGTAGAGATTGAGGCCATCCGCACCCTTGCAGATGCCGGTCAAATCGTAATTGCCTGCGGCGGTGGCGGAATTCCGGTCATTGAGCAAAAGCACACCCTAAAGGGTGCCTCTGCGGTCATTGAAAAAGATGTTATTGCCGGAAAGCTGGCCGCTGACCTTAACGCCGACCAGCTCATTATCTTAACCTCTGTTCCCAATGTTTATACCGGCTTTGGCACAAAGGAACAAAAGGCTTTATCTTCCCTCAACATAGCACAGGCCCAGGCACTGATGGAAAACAGAGAATTCGAGGAAGGCACCATGCTTCCCAAAATTGAAGCGGCAGTTTCCTATCTTGACGTCAATAAAAACGGAAGTGTTCTTATCACTTCCTTAGAATCCGTATCCGATGCGTTAAAAGGAAAAGCAGGTACAATAATCACCGCATAATATGGGGTTAACATTTACAGTAAAGAGGCCGGAGGATAAACCTTCCGGCCTCTTATTTCCACATTGTTTTTAAATTACTCTAATTCCAACTGTTTGTGAAGCAGATATTCACTTAAAAAGTATAACCCAACTCCTACTGCAAGATATACCACTGACATGATTGTAAACATGATCGTATAAAAAGAAAAAGGAGAGGTTTCAAACCGATACAAAAACGCATTATCCAATGCCATTTTGATCGTCATAGGAAACATAATTACCATAAAAATCCCCTGAATCACAGCATTGATTGCAAAATAAGCGCCTACGGAGCCTAACACTCTGTGTTTACGTATCATCTGTCCCATTGTGATGGAAGCTATGATAATCATGGCTCCGCTAAAGCAGCTCACCAGTTCCATAAAAACTGTGCTTACGCCGAAAATCTGAAAATCTTTGAAAAATGGCATATCCCACAAGTTCCCCAATCCTTTCATGGCTTCTATCACAAGCGAAGCAAAATCTCCCTCCTTGGATGCCAAAGAAAATACTGCAACTCCTCCAAACACCACCATGCTGAAAAGAACGCCAATACTTGAAAGCAGCTCCCATACGCTCATAATCATCACCTTACTAATAAGCAGCTGGCGGGAAGTAACCGGCAGAGTGTGCGTCAGATAACCTTCATCTGTAAACATATTTTTAAAGTAACGTACCGCTAAGTAAATCACAATTCCTAAACTTACCCCAATCATTGCCACATAAAACATCATGATCAGCATTATCCCTGACATGGGAAGCCCGATCCAGTCGCTGTCCCATATAGGCAGTGCAAAAGTTAATCCGGCCACCGCCGCAATAATCATAAGTATGCCAAGCAAAAGGGCAGGCACTTTCCAAACAGCTTTCCATTCATGCTTTATTAATTTTCCTAACATGCGAACACCTCCCTGAAATATGCATCCACAGATTTTCCTTTAGCTTCCCGGATATCCTCAACAGTTTCGTGGAGCACCAGTCTTCCGTCTCTGATAAAAATTACTTCATCTAAAACCTTTTCTATATCGGAAATTAAATGTGTTGAAATTATCACTGTCGCATTTTCATTATAGTTTGTAATAATGGTTTTTAAAATATAGTCTCTTGCAGCAGGATCAACACCTGCAATTGGTTCATCCAAAATATACAATTGTGCATCCCTGCTCATAACCATAATCAGCTGCACCTTTTCTTTGGTTCCCTTAGAAAGTGTTCTCAAATATGCATTTTCATTAATCCCTAAACTGGCAAGCATCTGCCTTGCCCTTTCCGGACGAAAATCTCCATAAAAATCCACAAAATAGTCAATCAGTTCCTTCACCTGCATACTGTTTTGAAAATAGGTTCTCTCAGGAAGATAAGAAACACATTTTTTAGTTTCAGTTCCCGGAAGACAGCCATTTATTCTGATTTCTCCCTCAGTAGGCACTAACAGCCCATTCATCAGCTTAATCAATGTTGTCTTACCGCTCCCGTTAGGTCCTAAAAGCCCAATGATCTTTCCTCTGGGAATTTCAAGATTCAAATGTTCCAATGCAACCTTTTTCTTTTCATAAACCTTAGTAAGATTGTTGATTTTTACCAATCCACTCATATTTCCTCCATTCCGAAGCGTCCTGCGCTGAAGCCGCAGGCAGCATCTCAAAGTTTTTAAAAGGAATACCTTTATTCAACCTGTTCCCCTCCTGCCTGTTCAAGCAGTGCCACAATTTCTTTTTTATTAAAGCCAAGCTCTTTCATTTTACTTATAAACAAATCCACCTGTTCTTTTGCCAGCATATTCCGAGTCTGTTTGATCATATCCATATCCTCCGTAACAATCCTGCCGCTTGTTCTCTGCGCCATTACAAGGCCGCTTCTCTCAAGCTCGGACAGCGCCTTCTGCATTGTGTTGGGATTTACCCCTGCCTCGGCCGCCAATTCCCTGACACTGGGAATCTTATCACCTGATTTATACTGCCCTGCGATAATGCGGAGCTGTATTACTTCAAGAATCTGCGCATAAATTGGACGGTCAGAATTTAAATTCCATGCCATTTGCATCTCCCTTTCTTTGTATTATTGTACTACTTGATTAATACAGTAATTCATTTAGAAGATTTTGTCAAGCGTTTTCTATAAATATTATTTTTCAGTCCTCCGGCAAATCTACAGCTTCTCCGTTGCTGCCAAAGCACTAAGCAGTGCGCCAATCATAATACAGAAATCACCTATGTTAAAAATTACATTTTTAAGTCTAAAGGGTACATTAAAGCTTACATAGTCCACCACATACTTTCTGGCCAGCCTGTCATAGGTATTACTGTATGCGCCTCCAAGAAGCAGTGTAAGCCCCCATTTCAGCAGCCCCTTACCAGCCTGTCCAAGTGTCAGAACAAAGAAAATCGTAAGAAAAACAGTAAGAAGTACAGATAAAGCTGCTACCGCCTTTCTTCTGCTTTGCCCTGCATTTAAAAAAGCGCCTTTATTATGATGCTTTCGTATCAGCAGCATTCCTTTGCATTTTTCTTCTTCCGTATCCTCCGTTTTTGTTTCTTCAATGTAATTTTTTATTTTCCATTCCAGCCCGAAAATTCCCAATATTACTACAAAGTATCTCATAATTTTTCTCCAATTCCAAATTAATTTTTAATTCTGTATTACTTATTATACACAGATTTAGAAAGAATGAAAATAAATCTGAGCAGACAAAAAGGACTAAACCGCCGGATTTTCAGCGTCCTTAGCCCTTTTACGCATTATCTGCAAATTATTTTTGTGTTATAACCCCTTACACCTGCTATACTCCTGCAAGAGCGTCAAATACACCGGTAATATCCAGGCGGCCATTCCCCCATTCTCTGTTAGGATAGCTCTCCCCCGGTGATCTGTCTGCCCCGCGGATCAGGTAATTTTTAAGTTCTCTGCTCTCTGCCCGCAGCTGATTCTGCTCCACAACAGCCCATTCCATAAATAATGCCGCTGCCCCTGCTAAAAGTGCAGCTGCCATGCTTGAGCCGGTTCTTTTTCCAAGCGTTGTGCTAATATTTACTCCGGGAGAGCAAATATCCGGTTTGATCCTTCCCATCCGGGTATATCCCCGCCCTGATTCCAGCCAGAAACTGTTGTTTTCATCATTGTAAGCGGTGGTGGTAATAACTTCCCTTACATTGGATGGTTCCGTTAACGTAGTGTAGGGAGAAGGCCTTAAAAAATAAGTATCGCTTTGCAAAAATTCTGTCAGTGGAAGCCATATGTGAAAATCACTTCTCCCGCTGCTTCCGGTTACATTGACCTGTATCGTCCACACACCGGGAGTGGGTGCTATAAATCTAAAGAAAATCAGTTCTTCCCCGGAACCAGGCTCTACCAGCACATGATCCACCTGGATTCTCGCCTTTTCATAAATAAAAACAAATTCCCGGCTGCTCTGCTCCCTGAAATCCACCTTTGGCGTTGTCTCTCCACCGGGACTGCGGATAGAAATTGCATGTTTGGCAGGAACACTTCCCCATAGTTCCGCCACAAAGCCCTCTGTATTACCGTCTACTCTAATCTCCACGTTATCAACAGTTTCTGTCAATCCTTCTACGGAAGTACCATAATAGTGATGGCCGCTGTTTCCCTCATTTCCGCCGCACACCACAACCACCCTGCTTCGTCTGGTTGCAATCTGATTTAAATAATCCGCCATAATGGAATGGCCTTCATGGTCTCCCAAATTCGTTCCCAGCGAAAAACAGATCACTAACGGTCTTACTACAGATACCGCATAGCTTTCCAGGTATTTAAGAGCTACCAAAATATCGCTCTCCGCATAAGCTGCAGTTTCTTGCGGAACCAGAAAGAAATCTTTTAAATGAGGCTTTGCCTCCCGCAGCTTAACCACAACAATATCCGCCTGCGGCGCGGCGCCCGTAAACTTAAGTCCATCCCCCAGACGGCTTCCTGCCGCTATACTGGCAATTGCCGTCCCGTGTCCGTTTTCGTCATAACTTGGAACTATCTGCCTTGGATTTTCGCTTTTAAGCGCCCTGTCAATAGCTTCCTTCTTATATTCGGTGCCATAGAGAATGCCTTCCGGCGGCTCACCTTCCTGTATCGTCTGATCCCATATCCCAAGGATCCGTGTACTTCCATCCTCATTCCGGAACACTTCCTCCTCGTAACGGATTCCAGTGTCTAAAAAACCTATCACTACCCCACGTCCTGTTAAGCCCAGCGAGCTCTCCTGTGCCTGTAAGATTCCGCTTTGTACCAAAGGCGTAGGATCAAAAGCCTCTCCTTCCGGTATCTGCATCAGTCCATACAGCTTGGGAATCGCAGGGTAAACAAAATTGCTGACACTAATGGGCACTGTTTTCGCCCGGTCAATGTAAGCGACTCCGATCTCACCGCTTACCGGCTGGTAAACAGCTCCCGGAAATTCATTTTGAATGACTCCTGATACCTGAAAATCTGAAATCACGTCATAAAAATCATTTGAAACTATCTTTTCACGATCCGTCATTTAAAAATTCCAATTTTCATTTTATTTTACTATATGAAGGCATTAACAGAACTGTCATTTTCTGCTGATTTTAAATATTTTTCCACTATTCCTTGAATCGTAATAAACCTCCATTCCCCGATACATCAAATCTTTCCCTGCTAATTTACAAAGCTCCTTTTCCGTTACTCCATCCTGCACCTGGTAAACCGCATTTTCATTCAGATTTTTCAAATATAAAACATCCCTGTCGCATGCTGTTGCAAACCGATAGCTGAATACAAGATGCTCATCAGTTTCTTCCTTATGATACTGCAAATAATAAAAACCTGTTTTATCTCCAACATTTTTAGGATCGTCACACAGATACAGCAGGGCTTCCTTATAAAAGTTTCTATATTTTTTGTAAAAAGCCACATACTTACGGAAAACTTCTTTTTGTTCTTTTGTAATGTCAATAAAATTTCCACTTAATCCTACCATGCCGGCCATTGTAAGCTGACAGGCAAATTCAGGATCAATCCGCTCATACTCATCCCATCCTGCGCCTGGGTGCTGGGTAGTGATCAGGGTATCTGTTTTTTCTATGGTTGTACTGTCATACAGCGAAATCTTTGCCCCCGGATTTACCACCAGCCATTTGATCATACGGTAATGAGGCATTCTTAAGCAGCATTGCTGATAGGTAAACTGCATATCAAAGCAATTCACATTGTCACTTAAAAAATGGCCGTCATAAGTCATGGAAGTGTGCAGATCATTGCGCTCTCCTCCTGCCGCACAGCCTTCAAGAAAAGTATTTGGATAATCCTTTTTTAACTGATTTAAAAGCCGGTACCATGCCTGATAATATCTGTAGAATTCCGTAAAACTTTCGTCCTCGCCAAGTTCATAGTTAAAATCCATTTTCATCCAGCAAAGACCGTATTTTTCGATTAACCCGGCAATCTGTCCGTAAATATAATCATAGACTTCCGGTACATAAAGTTTAGGATAATAAAATCCATTTCCTTTTCCAAAATACTCAGGATGTTCTTCATATACAGGCGTTCCTTCCCCAATCCTCTCCGGCTCCATCCAAAGTCCAAAACCAAGCCCCTGGGATTTAACATACTCCACAAATTTATTCATGTTTCCATAAAAGGCTCCATCGGTTTTTTCTGACCAGTCACCGCTCTGGCTCCACCAGTCCCCCGTTTTGCTTCCATACCAGCCTGCATCTACCTCAAACACTTCACAGCCCAGTTCTTTGGCCGCCTGCACATGTTCCTTCAGTCTTTTTTCATCCAGCAGGGCATAATGTTCAAACCAGGGATTATACACTACAGGATGCTCTATGCGGAAGCGTTCCTTATCTGTCTGTAAAAAATATTTTTGAAGGTTTGCGGCTGTCTGTGATAATTTACCATCCTCCAGCGATTGAATCAGCATCTCAGGAAATGAAAAACTTTCTCCCGGAAGCAGCGTCATGGCAAAATGTTCATCGCTTTGTCCTGCTTCTAACATATAACCATATTCCCCTGCCTGACTGCACCCCAGGCTCACTGTCTTTAAAGACAATTTCCAATTTCCATTGGGAATCAGATGAAAAGCAGCCCCTTTAAAACGTCTGTTGCGCAAGGCCAGAAAGGGAGCAGCTCCCTGCGTCGTCCGTCCCCCTTCACATGCCAGTGCAACACCTCCAAAATGCACTGGATTCCAGGCGCCCACATTTTCATAACACCATCTGGTATTCTGCACATACGCCTCCCATTCTTCATACGCAAACACAAAACGCATCATTGCTTTATAAAGAATAACCGGTTCTGTGGATAAGTTGGTAAGCGTATCTGTTCTTTTCACAATTCCCAGACTTCCAACACGATTCCATGTGGTAACGTAACGCATTTTTCCTTCATACAGCTTTACCTTTGCGCAAAATTCATTTTCTTTCCATTCTGCTGCCTCTATCTGCTGATGATTCACATGACTGCCCAGACTGGTAAAAATGTCATACAAGCCGGACACCCGTCCTGCCAGCTCTGCATCGCCTTCCATTTTTAAGCCAAATAATTTTCTTAATTTTATTCCATCTTCCCGGCTTTCCAGCAAAATATCACCAAACTTATCATCCTTCCAAACCATAGATCCCATAACCGGCTCCTTTCTTATCTTTGTCATTTATTTTCCGCTTCCCATTGCAATGCCTTTAGACAGGTATTTATTAAATATCATAAAGATCATCAGTGCAGGAATCAGATTTATAATCAATCCACTCATTAAAAGCGGCATATTCGTACCATATTTTCCATTCAAAGTCAAAAGTCCCAAAGTCATTGTATGAAGCTGGGTTTTTTGTAAAAGCAGTCGGGAATATACAATCTCATTCCAATAACTTAAAAAGTTCAGTATGGCCAAAGTTGCCATTGTGGGACGCAGCATGGGAACAATAATGCAGCCATAAACTCTGGGATAGCCTGCCCCATCAATTCTCGCCGCCTCTATGATTTCATCAGGAATATCCCGGCAGTTCTGACATAACAGATAGGTGGAAAAAGCAATGGAGGTAGCCACATATACCAGAATAACGGAAAGTCTGGTATTTACCAGTCCCAGCTTTGACATGATTACATAAATCGGCATCATTAAAGCCTGACCAGGCACCATCAATACAAACATAAACAAGCTGAAAATCCCGTTCCTTCCTTTATATTTTAATTTTGTCAGGCTGAATGCCGCCATAGAAGTTACGATCAGCGAAATCACCACACCTGCAATCGTTACATAAAAACTGTTAAACATCATCTGCTTAATATCAAAGCTGTTAAAAATCGCTTTGTAATTATTCAGCTTCCACACCGTTGGAAATCCAAACATATTTTTCATGTAATCAATTTTATCCTTAAAAGAAGACAGAATCATAAAGATAACAGGATAAATTGTGGAAATTGCAACTCCAATTAAAAATAAATAAACGATAACTTTTGACAGCGTTATTTTTTTCTTCCGAAACATATCCTAGTCCTCCTTTCTGCCTATCAGAGACTGCAATAAATTGATTACGCATACCAGTACAAATAAAATAACTGACAGCGCAGAAGCATATCCCATATCCCCTGCACGAAAACCTTTTAGATAAATAAAATATTCTAAAACCGTGCTTTCATATCCCGGCCCGCCATTTGTCATTACCAGAACATAAGAAAACATCTGGCTGAAAGCGTGGATAATATTAAGCACAACGGTAAACTGCACCACGTTTTTTATTCCGGGCAGCGTTACAAATAAAGATTTCTGCATCCAGTTAGCCCCATCCAGCTGGGCTGCTTCATGAATGCCGGGATCAATTGCGCTCATTGCTGCCAGATAAATCAAAACTGCTGAGCCAAATCCTGCCCAGTTTACTGCCAGAACAATGATAGGAAGACTTGTACGTCCTTCTGCCAGCCATTCAATGGCCAGATGATCCAGCCCCATATTCCTAAGCAGCATATTGACAGGCCCCACATAACCAAAAAAGGTTTTAAACAATGTGCCAACAATAACAATGGATAATACGCTTGGGAAAAAATAAACGGTTTTAAAAAATTTATATCCCTTTATCTCTTCATAAATAATCATTGCAATTAACAATGGGAAAATCGTCCAGACCGGCACCCCCAGCAGCAAAATTACCAGATTGTTTTTTAATACCGTATAAAAATCCGGATTTTTAAATATATCAATATAATTTTTCAGTCCGATAAAATCAGACTTAAGCCCTCCGTTCCAATTAGTCAGGCTGTAATAAAAAATCTGAAGAATAGGCAGCAGCATAAAGACACATAAAATAATCAACGCAGGTGCCACAAAAGCATACCCCCATATCCTTTGGGCACTTTTTTCGTTCCTTCCTTTTTGCACTGCTCTTTTGCCTCCTTCTTTCTTTTTTGCTATTGTCGTCATAAGCGTTCTCCTTATGTTAAATAACCAATGCCGCGTTTCGTAAGCTATCTCTATAGTAAGTAAAGGCGGGGGCACCTTTTGCGCCC
>OFGN01000643.1_pt1 | contig 35198 bp, 27 predicted proteins | sample 1521821 | NCBI WGS metagenome assembly OFGN01 (sample SAMEA3504094, study PRJEB24116) | mouse gut metagenome | biome: mouse gut; feature: mouse-associated habitat; material: faeces | place: Denmark | collected 2011
GGTCAAATGTTAAAAACGAAGCGGCTAAAACGTCTTAAAAATGTCATGTGCTATGGTATCTATCGAAATTTATCGGATAATGACGAATGCAACCTTTGGGTCGAATTTGACAGGTCTGCAAATAGAGTCCCGGTATATTTAACAACTGAAGGAGGGTATAATTTCAGCGTCAAATGGAATGGGGAGTACTACTATTTTTAATTGAACTTTTACTTTAAACAATTACAAAAATCTTTTTTTACTATCCAATTTAAACCAATTAAAATGAAAGCAAATTTCAAAAAAATTAGAAATGCAGCTATTGCTTTTGCTGCTGTTATCGGTATGAGTGTGACAATTTTGTCATTTACCTCGTCAGGTGAAGATAACTATTCATCGGCATCAGGCGATAAGTATCGTACTTTTGTAAAAACCAGTGCCCGTTGTGGCAAATGCAGTTGTTCCGGATATTGGGGATACAAACATCAGAATGGCAGATATGAAGGCAGCTGTTCTAACAGTGACGGTCACGGTCACACCTGCGGACATGGACCCGAAAAACACGGACTCCCGAAATGGTAAGTAAGGGTATCTGATTATTTATTATGTGATAAGGCTATAACTTTTATCATATTGATAATATCGTATCAAAATTAAATATTTGTTTTGTAACATCAATCAGTTGGATACGTATCTATGATATAGCAAAGTTATAGTCTTATCTGTATAGATATATAAGACGATAATGTCTTAAAAATATTTGCTGACGCAGAAAATGTGCATCATATAACGTTAATAATAAATCATTTGTAAATCAAAAAAAATGTCATGAATCCCAAAGAACTGTATGCAGAGATAATGGCCGACAAGGAGAGGTATGATTTTTGTGGTCGCGGCGAGAAGATGGCAGATGCACGTGACAATGACACCTACCGCATTGTAATCCTTAACAAGGCAAAGAAAAGAGCCTATGAATTTATTGACGACGATGGCAAACTGGCCCTTGGCGGAACTGACATTTTAGAACAGAGATATCTTGCAAGACTGACAGAATCGGCCAAGGCAAAGATACTCGAACGCGAAGCGTACTACTGGAATGGATTTTATGACAATTTCAAAAATGGTGTAGCCTGTCTGTGCTGGACAATACAGCCTGACGGCGAATTTTATGCTGACGGCGACGGCTTCGGTATGACGGACGACAGCGAAATACAGCTGCGTTGCTTTATTGACAGGAATTGTAAAATCATAATCCCGTTCCAGCCGATTGACGATATGGAAAAAATGAACATCTATACTGCAATGGCAGAGCAAATCGCAGCCGGGAAAGGGGAATATAGATACATCGAGGATTCTAAACGGTTGCCTGAAGGATAACAATCGGTATATTAATTTATTACGAAATAAAGTAGAGAGGGTGTACCAAAAACTTGATTTTGGTACACCCTCTCTTTGATGGGATTATTTATTGATGCGGATTACATCATGCCGCCCATGCCTCCCATTCCGGGTGCGGGCATTGCGGGTGCGGGATTTTCCTCTTTCTTGTCGGCGATGACGCATTCGGTGGTGAGGAACATGCCGGCGATAGAGGCTGCGTTTTCAAGAGCCACGCGGGTCACCTTGGCCGGGTCGATTACGCCGGCAGCCATAAGGTTCTCAAATTCGCCCGTGCGTGCGTTGTAACCGAAGTCGGCATTGCCTTCCTTCACTTTTTGTACGATTACCGCACCTTCGGCGCCTGCGTTGGCTACAATCTGACGGAGCGGTTCCTCGATAGCGCGTTTCACGATGTGGATACCGGTAGTCTCGTCCTCGTTGTCGCCCTTCATATCCTCGATAGAGGAGATAGCGCGGATATATGCTACGCCGCCGCCGGGAACGATACCTTCGGCGATAGCCGCACGAGTTGCGCTGAGAGCGTCGTCAACGCGGTCTTTCTTCTCTTTCATTTCCACTTCCGAAGGAGCACCGATGTGGAGCACTGCCACGCCGCCTGCGAGTTTAGCCAGACGTTCCTGAAGTTTCTCCTTGTCGTAGTCGCTCTTGGTCTGCTCGATCTGGGCTTTGATTTGGGCCACGCGTGATGCGATTGCCTCTTTCGAGCCTGCGCCGTCAACGATAGTGGTGTTCTCTTTGTTGACAGTCACCTTGTCGGCTGTGCCGAGCATGTCGAGGGTAGCGGCGTCGAGCTTCATGCCTTTCTCCTCGGAGATTACTATGCCGCCGGTGAGGATGGCGATATCCTCGAGCATCTCTTTGCGGCGGTCGCCGAAACCGGGAGCCTTGACGGCACAAACTTTCAACGAACCGCGCAGACGGTTGACAACCAATGTGGCGAGAGCTTCCGAGTCAACATCTTCAGCGATGATGAGCAGCGGACGTCCGCCCTGAGCAACCGGTTCGAGCACGGGAAGAAGATCCTTGAAGTTGGATATCTTCTTGTCGTAAAGAAGTATGTAGGGACGCTCCATCTCGCATTCCATCTTCTCGGTGTTGGTGATGAAATAGGGTGAGATGTAACCGCGGTCAAACTGCATGCCCTCGACCACGTCGACCGTAGTCTCGGTGCCTTTGGCTTCGTCAACGGTTATTACCCCCTCTTTCTTCACTTTCTTCATGGCCTCGGCGATGAGATGGCCGATTTTGTCATCGTTGTTGGCCGATATACGGGCTACATCCTCGATTTTCTTGAAGTCGTCGCCTACCTCTTCGCTCTGTGCCTTGATTGAGCCGACCACGGCCTCGACAGCTTTGTCGATACCGCGTTTGATGTCCATCGGATTGGCACCTGCGGCTACGTTCTTGAGGCCTACGTTGATGATGGCCTGTGCAAGCACGGTAGCGGTGGTCGTACCGTCGCCGGCATCGTCGCCGGTCTTAGATGCAACCTCTTTCACGAGCTGTGCGCCCATGTTCTGGAACGGGTCTTCGAGTTCGACTTCGCGGGCTACGCTGACACCGTCCTTGGTGATATGGGGTGCCCCGAATTTCTTCTCGATGATAACATTGCGGCCTTTCGGGCCGAGTGTCACTTTTACTGCGTCGGCAAGTGCGTCGACACCTTTCTTGAGCTCTTCGCGGGCTTTAATGTCAAATTTTATTTCTTTAGCCATGATATATTCGTTTTTTTATTGTTCTTGTTTGTATTATTCGCACACGGCGAGAATATCGCTCTGGCGCATGATAAGGTATTTGTTGCCTTCGACCTCGATTTCAGTGCCTGCGTATTTGCCGTAGAGCACGGTGTCGCCTTCTTTTACTACCATCTCTTCATCTTTCGTACCGTTACCGGTGGCGAGAACGGTGCCTTTGAGAGGTTTCTCTTTTGCTGAGTCAGGAATGATGATGCCTGATACGGTCACTTCTTCTGCCGCGCAGGGGTTGATGAGCACGCGGTCGGCTAAGGGTTTAATTTTCATGATGGTTATATTTTTAGTTATTTATCTGTACTGTCGTTGTCGTGGCTTTTGCGGCCACATAATCATATTACAGCATATAGCGTGCCAAACTCATTTTTGTCAGTCATAAATGACAAAATGGCAACATTCATGTCAGAATGCATGCCATTTTGTATAACAATGATATTTGTAGGAAAGTTCGTCAGCCGTTGCCGAGCGACGATTCTATCGACTGTCGTGTCTGTTCTATCACCTCGGCGCGGTCGGCTTCGTCGGCGGGCGGGGCAATCGGCTTGTGTATCGTCAGCACGATGCGTCCCGGACGCGGCACATAGCGTGTACGCGGCATTATACCGAACGAACCGTCGATGGTGACGGGCACAAGCGGCAGGTGGAATTCAAGCGCGAGCTGATATGCTCCTTTCTTGAACGGACCCATCTTGCCGGTGAATGTGCGTGCCCCCTCAGGGAACACCACAAGCGACATGCCGTCGCGCAGACGCTTTTCCGCCGTTTCGATGGTGCGCCGGATAGCCGTCGGCGAACTGCGGTCCACGAATATGTGCCCGCATTTCTGGCACGTATATCCCACGAGCATGATTTTGCGCAGACTCTTCTTCATCATCCACTTGAAATTATGCCCGAGGTAGCCGTACACCGAGAAAATATCGTAGGCACCCTGATGGTTGGCTACAAATACGTAGGATGTCCGCTTGTCGATATTCTCCCTCCCTCTTACCGACACTTTCACGAGCGACAGGATGCAGAACACCTTGGCCCACACCATTGCCGGGTAATACCCCCACCATGAGCCGTTGCCTATGGCCGTGCCGATGAGTATGACGATGCATGTCAGCACTGTCAGCGAAAACAGCACCGGCACCGCGATAAGGAAGAAATATATATAATAAAGCGCGAGCATCTGACGTCGTGAGATTTACCGGATTAGTAGGCGAACATCGGGTAGTCCTTCATTGTGCCGTTGACTTTTTCGCGCACTGAAGCTATCACCTTGTCGTTTTCGGGGTTGGAGAGCACTGTGTCGATCATTTCGACGATTTCGCCCATGAGTTCCTCTTTGGCGCCGCGGGTAGTGATGGCTGCCGTGCCGAGACGTATACCCGAAGTCTGGAAGGGTGAGCGGCTGTCGAAGGGCACCATGTTCTTGTTGGCGGTGATGTCGGCGTCGACGAGCACTTTTTCTGCCACTTTACCGGTGAGTTCGGGGAACTTGGTGCGGAGGTCTACAAGCATGCAGTGGTTGTCGGTGCCGCCCGATATGATTTTGTATCCTTTGTCGACAAGGGCCTGCGCCATGACTGCGGCGTTTTTCTTGACCTGTGCCTGATATTCCTTGTATGAAGGCTGGAGAGCTTCGCCGAATGCCACTGCCTTGGCGGCTACGACATGTTCGAGCGGGCCGCCCTGCACGCCGGGGAATACGGCTGAGTCGATGAGCGACGACATCTTGCGGACTACCCCCTTCGGTGTGGTCTTGCCCCAGGGATTGTCGAAATCCTTGCCGAGCAGGATGATACCGCCGCGCGGGCCGCGGAGTGTCTTGTGGGTGGTCGAAGTGACGATATGTGCATATTTTACGGGGTTGTCAAGCAGTCCGGCTGCGATAAGTCCGGCGGGGTGGGCCATGTCGATCATGAGTATGGCGCCGATTTCGTCGGCGAGACGGCGCATACGGGCGTAGTCCCATTCGCGTGAGTAGGCGCTGGCGCCGCCCACGATGAGACGCGGACGCTCGCGGCGTGCCACTTCCTCCATCTGGTCGTAGTCGATGAGGCCGGTATCCTCTTTTACGTTATATTCCAATGCCTGGAACATCAGTCCCGAGAAGTTGACGGGGCTTCCGTGCGACAGGTGGCCGCCGTGTGCGAGGTTGAGGCCGAGGAACTTGTCGCCCGGACGGAGCACCGACATGAACACCGCCATGTTGGCCTGCGCGCCCGAGTGGGGCTGTACGTTGGCGTATTCGGCTCCGAATATCTCCTTGATGCGGTCGATTGCCAGCTGTTCCGCTTCATCTACCACCTGGCAGCCGCCGTAGTAACGATGGCCGGGATAACCTTCGGCATACTTGTTGGTAAGGCATGAGCCCATCGCCTGCATTACCTGGTCGCTGACGAAGTTTTCCGATGCGATGAGTTCGATTCCTTTCTTTTGACGGTCATGCTCGCGGGCGATGATGTCGAAAATAGCATTGTCTCTTTCCATAGATACTGTATATATTGGTAAAATTTATTTCTTCTTTTTGTCGGGTTATTTCTTTTTTACTGTCCAGCCGAAGCGGCCTATCTGCTCGCCCTGGCGGTAGTAGTTGCCGTGGCTGTAGTTGATGAGTCCGGCATTGCCGAGGTTGAAGGCGCCGGTATCCGGGTCGATGAGGCTTTCGTCGGCTATGACATTGACTACCTCCGCTATGAACATGTCATGGCTGCCGAGAGGCATTATCGTCTTGACACGGCATTCGATGCTGAGCGGCGATTCCTCGATGTAGGGGCAGCTTACCGCCACGCCCTGCGCCGGGGTCAGCCCCGTCTCTTTCCATTTGTCGAAGTCGCGTCCCGATTTCACTCCCACCCAGTCGGTGGCGCGGGCGAGCGCCTCCGTGGTCAGATTGATGGTGAACTGCATCGTTTCCTTTATCATCGGATAGCTGTGGCGCTCGGGGCGTACCGAGATGTAGCACATGGCCGGGTTGGTGCATATCGTACCTGTCCACGCCACGGTGAGCATGTTGGAGTGCTCGATGTCGCGTCCGCATGTCACGATGACGGCAGGCAGCGGGTAGATCATCGTTCCCGGTTTCCAGTTCTGTTTCTTTGCCATTATGGTAGTCTGAAAGTATAAACCGTATTAAGACTAAAAGATAATGAAGAGAAAAATATCAAATCAATCCGTACATAATCTGTGTCCGGATTGATTTATATTATGTCGGCCTTGGCGCCGGTGGTCGCATGGTTGCAGTAGTGGCAGCGTATGGTGCGTGTCTCGGGGTCGACTACCTCAAATCGGGTTGCCATCGGCTCGTTGTTGGTGATGCACTTCGGGTTGGAGCAGCGCACTATTCCCACTACCGTCTGAGGCAGCACTACAGGCCGTTTCTCCACCACGTGGTAGTCGCGTATGATGTTGACCACCGCAGTCGGAGCAACGAGTGCGACGCGGTTGAGCACTTTCTCCGGGAATGTGACGTCGGCAATCTTGATAATGCCTTTGGCCCCGAGTTTGTGGCTCATGAGGTTATTGCCGATGGTAAGCTGGTTGGAGAGATTCTCCACCCCCAATATCTTGACGCATTTGAACAGCTGGTCGGCCGGGATATGGTCTATCACGGTGCCGTTGCGCAGAGCCGCAACTGCGAGCGATGTCTTGTTGGTTGTCATTCTGATATGTTTTTTACCGTTAAAGATGATATTACGGATTGCTGCCGGTTATGCGTCGGGAGTTATCTGGAGCGCGTCGCAGATGAGAGCCTGGCGCATGTACAGGCCGTTGCGGGCCTGGTTGAAATAGTATGCCTTCGGGTTGTCGTCCACGTCGGGCGCTATCTCGTTGACACGTGGAAGCGGGTGGAGTATGCGCAGATTGTCGCGCGAGTTGTCGAGCATCGAATTGCGCAGCGTGTACAGGTCCTTCACCCGTTCATACTCGGCAAGGTCGGTGAAGCGCTCGCGCTGCACGCGTGTCATGTATATTATGTCGGATGAGTCGATTACCTCGGGCGAGAAGTCAGTGTGTATGCTGTAGTCTATGCCCTGTTCGTCGCAATATTTCAGATACTCCTTAGGCATCTGCAGCTCATCGCAGGCCACGAAACGGAACGTCGGGCTGAAATATTTCATCGCCATGATGAGGGAGTGGACGGTGCGTCCGTATTTGAGGTCGCCCACCAAAGTGATGGTAAGACCCTGCAGCGTTCCCTGGGTCTTGTAGATGGAGTATAGGTCGAGCATCGTCTGCGACGGGTGCTGGTTGGCGCCGTCGCCCGCGTTGATTACAGGCACGTCGGTCACCTCGGCGGCATATCTTGCCGCGCCCTCGAGATAGTGGCGCATGATTATCAGATCGACATAGTTCGACACCATCTTTATCGTGTCCTTCAGGGTCTCGCCCTTTGACGATGAAGTAGTGTTGGCGTCGGCAAAACCGATGATACGGCCTCCGAGGCGGTTGACCGCCGTCTCGAAACTCAGTCGCGTACGTGTTGACGGTTCAAAAAAAAGCGTCCCCACAACTTTCCCGTCAAGGATTTTGTGATTGGGATGCTCTTCAAAATAGCGGGCCTGCTCCAGAAGATGGAGCATCTTCTCTTTGCTCAAGTCGGAGATAGATACCAAGCTGTGCTGATTCATTGCAGTGAGATATTTAGAGGGGAGTCCCAATCCGTGGAAAAACCGCGTCGGCATCCCCCGTGGCTGTTTGCCTGCAAAATTACAAAAATCCCCCCGCACTTACAACCCCCTCCACCAAAAAACCACACCTCCCCCAATCTTTTTTATTCTCAGGTTGCTATACTCATGATTGATTGTGACTTGTTGTCCTGAATTATGTAATTTAAGATTCAAGGTCGCTCAAGTCAAAATACATTAGCCGTGTGTACTGATCTTCATCTTCGGAACTTAAAAAAGCAAAATCGTTTTTGAGATAAAATGGAATAGCATTTCGGTTAGCATCTACGGTCAGAAACCTACAACCTGATTTATTGTCAGTTATAAATAACGTACTTACAAAATCTATAATAAAAGTTCCGATATGCTGTCCCTGAATGGACTTATCTATACCTAATCGACATAATTTGATTGCAGGATAGCTTTTTAATCTCTTTTCGTTGACAAATTTATGCTTTCTGAATCGATTGAAATCTGTATTTGACGGGAAATCCTTTATTGAAATTCTGTCATTGGCGACACTGAAATAAGCCACAACCCTGTTTGTACCCTTGTGCTCGAGGATATATGTCATGGCAAGCAATGTTTTTCGATATAAGGGCGCATCGTTAATGATAAAGTCGTTAATGTCTTCATCTCCACAATCGAATTGCTTGACCTTGTCATTCAATCCGAGTTTCCGTATTTCATAATCAGCTAATATTTCCTCAGCTTGCATAGTAGATTATTTATTAACTAAAATGCTCATTGCTAATTTATAATTAGCCAGCCGCCTACGCTTTTTTTCAGATGATTCAATGCGAGTCGTGTTCATGTGTTCAATAAATCGACGGGCGTCTTCCCCCTCCAATACAGGCGTTTCTTTAATAGGTCTTGCCATAGTTTTATTCTCATTATCATGTAGATTGCAAAATTACAACAAAATTCCGAGACATTTGACTTTTTATAAGTATTTAAGTCAAATGCCTGTTTTTTATCGGAAAGACAAATGTCGAGACATTATCAGTCGATATCCTCGAACTCGTCGGGAATATCGGCAAGTCTCTCGCTGATGTATTCGGGGTCGATATTCGCTTCGTCAAGCCAGGCGGCAAACATGTCGAAATTATCAAATCCGTAAAATGCTACAACCTCTTTTTTAGTCTGTTTGTCGATTTTGCTGATATTTTCAGCTATATCGCGCAGTCTGCAATATTCATATACGCCTCCGCAATCCTCGATGGGTTGCATGTTGCACTTCCATTTCTTTAATTCCGCCACTTCTCCGTCACGTTCCATGACTTCAAGCACGCTGACGGTGAAAATCCAATCATCGCCAAAGTCATAAACATATTCGAGTTTGTCACCCTTTTTGGCGAGAAATGCCGTTACAGGCGTTTTATCCGCGTCATGCGTCCATTCTTCAAGTCCATACCCGTATTCGTCTTTTACGGGAATACCTATCTGTAAATCCGGTTGATATGCCCGGCGTTGGAATTGCCACAGATGGCAGTTCATAAGTCCTGTTGCGGCCTGAATGGCATAGTGGAGCTGCGAGAAATTGAAATCGGCCGGAATGACAAGTTCGCGCCACATAGGCGGCTTGCTGACATCCTTCATCTGCACCTTAATCCGAAGCGATTTCTTATCGGCATCAGCCATCGGAACCACCTTGTCGTTGATAGGCCGCAAAGTCAGGGAAGACCTTGAATCCTCATCCTCATCTTCAAATTCGTATTCCTCGAAATCATCGTCAAAAGGATAATCCGACATATCAAGCATGGTTTTCTTTATCTTTTCCCTGTCAATGTCGCTTTTGAGAAAACTGTCATATTCTTCCGCACTGATACCCATCTCCGCCATAGTGGTCATAAGCATCAGCCTCATATCGCCTAATTTTTCATACATACTGTCAGTCATCTCCTTTTTGCCATTTTTTACAGGTATAGGATTCTCATATATCCGCGTTTTCTTTTTTGCCATCTCGTATATGTTTTTATTAATTGCGTATTTTATTTTGTCAGTAATATATTCAAGAGTTTACTGACTTTACAAAGATAATTATTCCCAACTATATAAAAGTATTTCGCCTCAAAAAAATCATCTTTTGGCATTTTAAACCGTATGGTCAAATAAAATATATGCACCACATGCCTACCATCAACATTTGATATTGCACGGCTGTCAGTATCCGCGCCTTTTACGCCTCTCGCGGCTCATAGCCTCCTTGAGGCCGCCGTCTTCAAGAAATTGCGCTTCAAGCGCTTTAAGGACTTTGGCTAACATGGCTTCCATTTGTCGTATTAAAGTGAGCATGATGTTGGCGACAGTCTCGTTGGAGCGAGCCTCGCATTTATCGACATATTCACGCGCATCATAGTGGGTACGGCTGTAATTTCGCGTAGCGAGGGTGCGGGAGTCATCTTTGCTCCATATCTCGCATTTATGTTGCCGCAGAAAATCAGCATAGTCCTCACGCAGTTCCATTACCGACCCACGGGCTACGCCGATAAGTTTTATGCACATTTCGATTGACACGGTGCCGTCACTGACACCCTCAACGATATTCTGCTTGCAGGAACGTGCTGCCTGCCGCATCTGGTCGATGGTGCGCGACCCGCGCGGAAGTGCACGGCTTATGAACATCTCTGTAACGTCGCAGATTATCACCGATTTGCGGTACACATTCCACGATGTATATTCACCTGATATTTTCAAGAAACCATTCATTCCCGGGTCATTTTTGCGTAGAATTTGAATAAATGCCTTAATTGCGAATTTAATAATTTTTCGCGAGATTAACGGCCGGTAAATACAAAATTTTACAATCTCAAAATTCCATACGGTTTATTTTATGTGAAGTATGTAATTTATGTATTTTATGTGATTTATGTGGTCTCATACATACGTAACATAAAATACATAAATTACATACTTCACATGCTCCGATACATCACATACAATAAATAAATTACAAAATATATTGATAAATCACATCTTGTTTTTACAGCCTCGTCATGCGGGGGGCGAGGATGAAGTAGCCGAAGGAGATGCCTACGCCCCAGCGGTTGCCGGGGGAGGTCTGGTAGGTGCCGTAGGCTGTCAGGTTGCCGAAGGGGAGCTTGAGGGAGGCTGACAGTTCGGTGTAGAGCGAGGCGCGGGAGAACCAGCGGCCGTAGCATGCAGTGCCGTCGGCTGCCTGATGTATCGGACGCATGGGGATAAAGCCGTGCATGGCGAGGCGTGCCGTCAGGCGGTCGTTGAATTTGTAGACGGGTACGAGTCCGGCTGTAATGAATGAATTTGCACGCAATTTGGGATTGAACACGTTGTATGACGCCGGTGTGGGATTGAATGAAGCGGCATTGACAATCGCGGCATTGTAGTCGCGTAGAAGATGGTGGGTCGACATGATGATGTCGCTTTCAAGTCCGAGCGACCATTTTGACCCGAGACTGAAGTAATCCTGATATTTCACTTCGAGTTGCAGCCATTTGTCGTGGCCTTTCTCCGACGGGTTGACTGAACGCCGCATAGGGGCGCCCTGGGTGAAATGGTATCTTTCCCATATACCCTGGCCGAGCACGCCGATATATCGCCCTTCGAGGGGGAGGGTATTGTCATCGAGAGTGGAATATGTCCAGCGCGCCGACACCTGCCCCATGTCGCGTATTGTCTTGTTGCGGTCAGTATCCGAGTTGACGATACTCTCGTCGTTGTTGTAGAAACGGTCGTCGGTGTGTCCGTAGGCTATCCCCATGGAGAAGATGCCCTGACGGCTTGTTGCCCGTGAAAACTTAAACCGGGTGAATGTCTCGAGGTTAGTGATGAACGCAGGTGCGTCGGTCTGATAGAACAGTTTGTCATTCTCATAAAATTTCTGACGCCACACCACTGCTTCAAATCCGAGTGCCGAGACGTGGCGACGACGGAGCATGAGCCGCGTGTCGAGCATTCCGGCCATATAGCTTTGGCCTATCCATCCGCTGACGGAGGCATTGACAGCCTTATGGTTGAGCGAGTTGTAGCCGAGCGACATGAACAGCATTGAGTTGGTCGATGATGTCACGAAACCGCCTATACCTATGTCAATCGGATTTTTCACCGATGCGCGGAGCAATAACTTGAACCTGCCCGACTCCTTGTCATAGACAGCCTCAGGTTCAAGGTCATTGAGACGCGAGGTCGACACGGCCATCGTGTATGATTTGAGCGCCGACTGTATGCCGAACGTATCGGGATGCTCTGCCGTGAACAGATAGCTTATGTATTCGTTCTGCGACTTTGTGCCGCCGCTCACTTTTACAGAATCGAAATATGCACGCGGGGTGGCTTCCTTGAACCGGCGGCGCCGTTCCTCGACCTGGGCCGTCGGGCGCCGTGCCACAACGCGTTTTTTTATCGAGTCGACCATTGCCAGACCGTGCTTGTAGCCGATGCTGTATATTTCGTCAGCCTTGTCAAAGTCGAGCAACGAGTATTTGTTGAGGTTGATGCGGAGCTTTATCCCGTCTTCTGCGGCCAGGTCATAGTTCTGCGGACGTATCACGAGCATATCCATCTGTTGCAGTACGTCGGGGAAATGCTTTATAGTGTCGGTGGAATGAATGTCCACGCCGATTATGATGTCGGGATGGAAATCCTTTTTCATGATGTCGACGGGGAAATTGTTGAATATGCCGCCGTCGTAGAGCAGCGCGCCCTGATATGTGACGGGTTTGAACACTACCGGGAAACTCATCGACGACCTTACGGCATCGGTCAGCTGCCCGCTACTCCATATCTTCGCCTCCTTACGGGTCATGTCGGAAGCAACAGTGCGCAGCGGCACGAACAGTTTGTTGAAATCGCCGCCGCATTGCGCCGTGTAGCGTGCGAAGATAGCCATGAAATAGAAGTTCATCGGCATCGGCGATATGAGGCTTGACGGAAGGATGGGGCTGAGGCTCATGGAGCCGGGAGCCATGTTGAGATTGAGCATTGTCGGTTTCTGCTCAGGCTTGAAGAACTGGTAGCGGTAGCGCGGGTCGATGTTGCCCGTCGATGCCTCCATGAACATTTTCGACTTTACGAGTTCAAGCATCTCGGCCGGTGAATAGCCGGCGGCGTACAATCCGCCAACTATGGCGCCTATCGACGTGCCGGTGATGTAGTCGATAGGTATCTGGTTCTCTTCAAGTGCCTGAATCACACCTATCTCGGCGATGCCGCGGGCACCCCCTCCGCTCAGCACGAGTCCAACACGTTGCGACGACGGAGCGTCAGATGCATTTACTGACAAAGCGGGCAACAGTAATGACAGCGCCAGCATGAATTTAAGCCGATTTCCCTTCATGATGAATAAATAAACAGTTGAGATGTCAAGTATTCCGACACGCGGTTTTAACCTATAACATTTGTAATCGGCTTAATGTTGAGCCGCCGCGGCGTTCAGTCGCGGAATTTTATCTGCCCGTCGGCATCGGCGTCGATAATGGCAAGCGACTGTATGTCGTAGCCTTCACGGCGCAGCTGGTCGCCTCCGCCCTGAAATCCTTTCTCGATGATGAAACACATCGCTTCGAGATTGGCTCCGGCCATGGTGCACAGGTCGATGGCTCCGCGGGCGGCATTGCCGTAGGCGAGGAAATCGTCGACAAACACAACGTTGTCGTCGGCAGTCAGGAAATCCTCGGCGATGCATACCGTGTACCAGCGGTCCTTGGTGAAGGAGTGAACTTCGGTCACGTAGAAGTCGCTCATCGTTTTCGGCGTTTTCTTCTTGATGAAGACTACCGGAAGCTGCATGACATAGCCTAAAAGTATGGCCGGCGCGATGCCGCTTGCCTCGATGGTGATGATCTTGTTGATGTTGCGGCCTTCGAGGCGGCGGGCAAACTCTTTGGCCACTTCCATCATCAGGTTGGGATCAAGCTGGTGGTTGAGGAAGCTGTCGACTTTGATTATGCCTCCGGGAAGGGCGCGGCCGTCCTGCAGGATGCGTTGGCGTAAAATTTCCATAGTTCAATGATTATAGTGACTGATTGATTATTCGCGGTAATATATGCGTTTGACGCGGGGAGATATCGAGGTCAGTATCTCGTAAGGGATTGTGGTGAGCGTGTCGGCGAGCATCTGCGGGGTGACGGTGTCGCCGAATATCTCCACGCGGTCGCCTACCGTGCACCGAGCGTCGGTCACGTCAATCATGCAGATGTCCATGCATATCGACCCTACCGTAGGGCAGCGGTGTCCGTTGACGATGAATGAAGCATTGCCGTAGCCGAGATGGCGGTCTATGCCGTCGGCATAACCGACCGGTACGGTGGCGATGACGGAATCGCGGGTCAGAAGGCCGCGGCGGTTGTAGCCTACGGTATCACCCTTTTTCCAGTGCTTTATGGAGATGACGGTGGAAGTGAGGCGCGACACATTGCGCAGCTCGGCCATTGAGCCGTCATACATCGTGGGAACTCCGTAAAGCCCGATGCCGAGACGTACGAAATCATACTGGTATTCGGGGAAACGGACTATGCCGGTGGAGTTGAGTATGTGGCGCTTGATATGATAGGGGAGTGCGGCCGACAGCGCATCGTAGCAGCGCCCGAACACCGCGAACTGGTTAAGAGTGTAATCATCTTCCGAGGGGTCGTCGGCGCATGCCAGATGCGAGAATATCGTCTTGGCGTAGATGTGACGTGCTTCCGACAGCATCTTTGCCACACGCGGCATATCCTCCTCTAAGAAACCGAGTCGCCGCATGCCGGTGTCGACCTTAAGGTGTATAGGAAACCGTACATCGGTGTCGTATGCCTCGAAGTGCGCTATAAGTTTTTCGAGAATGTCGAAGCTGTATACTTCCGGTTCGAGGTCATAGAGAAAGAGGGTATGGAAATCGTATACCCGCGGGTTGAGCACGATTACGGGCATCGTTATGCCGCATCGGCGCAGTTCTATCCCCTCGTCGACAACGGCTACCGCGATATAGGCCGCGCCCTGTTCCTGAAGTGTGCGGGCAAGTTCTACGGAGCCGGCCCCGTAGCCGTGGGCCTTCAGCATGCATATCACGCCGGTCTCCGGCTTTACTTTCGAGCGGAAGAAGTTGAAATTGTGTACCATCGCGTCAAGATTCACTTCCATGAGGGTCTCGTGCTGCTTGTCTTCGAGTATGGCCACAACCTTATCGACGCCGCATTCGGCTCCCGTATTGACTACTATGATTTCGTCATGGAAATCATTCTTAACGATGTTGTCGGGGCTGCACAGCCGTGTTGTATGGCATTTCTTTATGCCGTAGCGCTCAATGATGTGCCGGAGTTCGTCTGGGTATTTTTCGGCCGTCGTGCTGTCGACAATCATGGATAGTGATACCTTTCCGCCGGCCTGGCGCCTGGCGAAATCGAGCGCCCCGCACAGTGATACGGGGTCCTCGCTGAGACGGTTGGCGATGATGCGGCAGTTGTTGACTCCGTCGACCACCTCGAGCCGCGTGACGGGGCGTCGGGGTGTGTCGGCGACGGTAATGTCGGTTCCTGTTACCTCGGCGAGTTTCCTGACATACGCGAGGCAATCGGTAAAATCGTTGCCTGCACCGGCATGTACGCCGACGAGACGTTTGTCGGGATAACGCTCGCGGAGCAGTTCTTCCTGTTCGGGGTCATCGGCATTGTATATGACGGTACGGCAGTTGGCAAACAGGGTTATTTTTTCTTCGATTTTGTCGCGGCGCCCGTAAAATCCGTCGTCATGTTCACCGGTTATCACCGTCAGGATGCCGATGTCGGGACGTATCATCTTTTCAAGTCTCGCCATCTCGTTTTTCATAGAGATTCCGGCTTCGACGATGGCGATGCCGGCCTCGGGGTCGAGCTGCCACAGCGACAGGGGGACGCCCACCTGCGAGTTGTATGACCGCGGACTGCGTGTCACCATGCTGCCGGCTGATTCGGCGCAACTGTAGAAGAGTTCCTTGACGGTTGTCTTTCCGATACTTCCGGTGATTGCCACAACGGTGCCTTTGAGTTTTGTGCGGCACAGGCTGCCGATGCGCTGAAGCGCTTCACAGGTATTGCCGACAGTGATGAAATTGATGCCGTCGGCGCTCCATTCGGGTGCGATACGGTCGACTATGAAGTTGCGCACGCCTTTGTCAATCAGTTCTTTCACGTAGGCATGGCCGTCGTTGTTGGCTGTGCGCAAGGCTACGAACAGTGTTTTCTCCGGCGTGCTCAGCAGACGGCTGTCAATGAGCAGTTCCTCAATGATGCAGGGATATTGCGCTTGTTGACTGAAAAGCGCAGCTATATCGGATATATTTATTTTCATTACTTTAGAGATATAAATCGTTGAAACAATGCATCGTCGGCACCTGCCAGCTCCTGTGCCATGGCAATGGTCTGCTCTCTGAACGTAGCTTCGGCCTGCGGCGACGAGTGGCGGTGCTCCATGCGCCGTGTCAGCCGGCCCCATTTGTCGGCGCGCGCAATGGTATCGGGAGTCATGAGCGACTGACGGAAAATATCGTAGACGTAGTCGGCTGCCGCAGGGGAAGGGTGCACCATATCCTCGGCATACCAGCGGTAGTCGCGCAGGTCGTCGACCAGAATTTCGTATGAAGGAAAGTAGCTCACACGATCGCCGGCGAGCTGATTGGCGGCAACTATGAGTGTGGATTTTGACAGACGGTCACGCTGCAGTCCGTAGCCGACATGCCGCACCGGGCTTACGGTAAATATTACTTTGAGCGCGGGGTTGAGGGTGAAAAGCCGGTCGAGCAAAGAGCGCCAGCGCGATATTATGTCGTCAACGCCGATACCTTCAACCGAGAAAAGGGATGCCGGCTGCTTGTGGCAGTTGGCTGCCACGTTCCCCGACGGGATATGACGGTGGACGATTGCCGAACCGAAGGTCACAATAAGCAGGTCGGCCGACAGCAGTCGGCGACGTGTCGTGTCGAGGCTCGAATTGAGCAGGCGAAGAGTGGCGTCGCGGTCGGGGAGCGAGAATCGCGAGTGGCGCCGCAGCGTGCGCCATGTGCCGTCGACCTCAAACAGTTCTTCGGCGGTGAAACGCCGGTCGTCGAGCGCGTCGGTTATGGTGTCGGCTATGCTTTCGGGATTGAACAGAATGCCCGAAGGGTTTACTTCGGCGTCGAAAAGCTGACGGCGCAGGCGCATGCCTATCTCGTCGGTGAAGCATGAGCCCAACATTATCATTGACGTGGCGTGATTTATTTCCACGTCAAGCCGCGGCACTGATATTTCGGTACGCCATTTCATGACCAATCGCTTTATAGGTATACTTTTTCAGTAGTTGTTTCAGAACATATTGTAGTCGATGGAGAGCACCTGGAACTCCGTGCGGCGGTTTATCTGGTCGGCGGCTTCCTGATCGGCTTCCGGGAGTGTCTCGATGTATTTCTCATCGAGGACGGTTCCTTCGGGGAATTGAGGGTACTCTTTGGCGAGGCGCTTGGTGATGGTCTTGGGCCGTGACTCGCCGTAGCCGATATGCTGCAGGCGGTCAGGCGCTATTCCTACCGATATGAGGTAGTCGATTACCGACTTCGCACGGCGTTCGGAGAGCGCGAGGTTGTATTCGTCGGAGCCTTTGCGGTCGGTGTGCGAGGCCATCTCGATGGTGATGTTGGGGTTGTCGCGCATCACCTGTGCCATCTCGTCGAGAGCGGCTTTCGACTCGGGACGCAGCGACGCCTTGTCGAAATCGTAGAATATGTTGTCGATTACCACGGGCTTGTTGATTGACGCCAGAATGAAATCCACGCTGTATTCGGCGTCTTCCTCGGCAGTGTCGGATGTGAATTCCTGCTTGGCGTTGAGATAGCCTTTGGCGCCGGCAAGCATCACGTAGCTTACGCCGCGCGAGAGCGGGAAACGGAAGGAGCCGTCGTTGCGTGCAATCTCTTTCTGGTTGGAGCCGTCGTTGCCTACGATGCGTATCACGGCATTGGGCACAGGCTCATCGTCGCGGTCGAGCACCCAGCCAGAAATCCATATCTGTAGTTCGGGCAACTCAAACGAGAATATGTGGTCGTAGCCGCGGGCGTCGTCGCGGTTTGACGACAGGAATCCGCGTTCGGCGCCCGGCTCGAACGTGATGCCGAAATCGTCGGCGGGGGAGTTGACGGGGCGTCCCATGTTCTCCACCTTCCAGCCGCCTGATTTGGTAAGCTCGGCGCGGAATATGTCGAGGCCGCCGTAGCCGGGATGGCCGTCGGAGGCGAAATACATGACGGAGTCGGTGCGCATGTAGGGGAACATCTCGTCGCCGGGGGTGTTAATCCATTTTCCGAGGTTTTCGAGCGAACCGACCTGGTCCTTGAGGTTGATGCGCCAGATGTCGCGGCCACCTTCGCCACCGGGCATGTCGGAGGTGAAGTAGAGGTAGTTGCCGTCGGGCGACACTGCCGGGTGGGCGTATACCGAGATGGTGTCGGCCGTGATTTCGAGTTTCTGCGGCGCGCTCCATTTGGCATCGGAGCGGGATGATGTGAATATCTCCACCGAAGTGGGGGCATTGGGTTCGCGACGGGCTCGGGTAAGATACATCAGCGAACCGTCGGGCGAGAATGATATGATGCCTTCGTCAAACTCGGTGTTAAGCTCTCCCTCTACGGCTTCGGGACGGAGCCACTCGCCGCGTTCGTTTTTGCGCGACATCCAGATGTCGCCTTTCTTCATGCCGGTGATTTCAGATTTCTTGGTACCGTTGACATGCTCGTTGGTGGTGGTGAAGTAGAGTATGTCGGTCTCGCCCGGAGCGTACATCGGGGCATAGTCGGAACGGCGTGAATTGAACAGCTTGTGCTGGCGCACGACGTATCGTGTGCGCTCGCCGCGGGTGCTGTTGGCCATCGTGGCGCCGTCGAGTCCGTTGCGTGCAGTCCTTGAATCGGGCACCATAGCGAGATATTCCTCGTATGCTTTTATGGCCTGCGGATATTTCCCTTCGGCATGGAGCGCCTCGGCAAGATAAAGCTGGGCGAGCGAGTCGGGGTATTTATAACGTATGGCGTTCTGGAATGCAGCCGCGGCACGAGCCGACTGGTTGAGTTCGCGATGGCACAGACCCATCTTCCATGCCACTTCTCCGCGTAGGGCTCGTTCGTCGGGCTTGGTGAGCTTGTTGTAGATTTTGCGGTAGGTCTTGGCGGCGTCGTTGTACTCGCCGCGGTAATATTGCTCGTTGGCGGTGGCGAGTTTGGGGCCTCCGCAACCTGCGAGCGCGGCGCATGCCACAATAGCGCAGACAATATATATCAGTCTTTTCATCTCGTTATAGTATCGGTAGTTGATGTATCAACTATATTAACGGCAAAGATAGCAAATTTATTTTTTACGGCACGCATATATTGCCGATTTGGCATTACCACAGATTGAAGCGGTAGCCGAGCGACACTTCCATATTGATGACCGAAGATAGGAGCGAGCGCTTGTGGTCGCGCAGCATGCCCAGACGTACGTTGCCTATCACACCGGCAAACCAATGCTTGTTGTTCCATATCACCGACAGCTCGCCGCGGTTCATTGCCGAAAATGTAGTCTTTTTGTTGGTGGTGTCTTCGTAATATCCGTCGGAAAGCCCCGCCATCAGGGTGCATGATACACCCATGAGCCAGTGCCGTGCAAAGACCCAGTTGAACCCGTAGCCGCCCGACAGGATATAGTTGCTGGCATTCACGCTGTAACGGTTGTCGGGCAGGTCGGGTGGAAGAGTGGAACTGATGTCGTCGGGCAGGTTGTTGAAGTCGAAGTTGTATTTCACCCGGTTGAAGGAGAAGCCGGCAAAGAATGAGCCGCCCGAGCGTTTCTGTATGCGGGAGAAATTGAATGCAGCCGCGTGGGAGTAGCGCCGGTGGGTGAAGAAGTAGGCGAGGTCAAATCCCCATGAGGTGTTGTCGATGCCTTTGTACTCTATGTCGGGGTGAAAAGTGTCCTTGCCTGACTGCCGGAGCGTCGAGATATGTGTGCCCACATCGTTCTGCAGGAAATAGAGGTTGGCCGAGAACAGCATGCAGTTGAATCCGAAATTCCACCGGCGCCGCGCTTCCTCATGCCCGTTGAAGTATTTCGACACGTTCATGTCGTATCCGAGCGACACGGCCATGTAAGTGAGATAGAGACCGACCGAAGTCGAGGGATTTGATATCATCGACATCTCGGTGTCGTTCTCGAAATGCAGGTTATAGTAGTCGGTCCACGACTCGGTGCGCAGCTTGACGTTCCATTTATATCCCGTACCCTCGACGTATGTGGTGTCATAACCGTTGAAGAACTTGTCGCCCCACCGGTAGGTGTTGACACAGAAACGCGGAAACCGCCCCATCGCCGCGATGGAGTCGAGGTCAAAGCTTATAGCCTTGACCGAAAAGGTGCATATTAGGGCTAATATCAAACTCAGTGTCCTGGCTCTCACGTTCTTCTTATTTTGCGGTTATGGTGTCGGTATATGCCGGCGGCAAATTACTGACGAATGACTATGCAAAAATACTTAAAAAACTTCTATTTTTTGTAGACTGAGGGCATCTATTTATAGTCCTGCCGGCGGAAGCATGACGTGCCGGGCACACGCGGGCATGTCAGTCCGGCGGCAGCATCTGTGATATTTTTTGGGGTGAAAATGAGAAATTAGTTGCATATTGGGCAAAAATGTGTGCAATTATTTGTTTATACGGTCGTTTTTGAATAAATTTGCGAAATTCTGATAAAAAACTATGTTGAACAACATGTTTTTGTTTCTGTTATCGGACTAAAGCGATATTAATTGTAATTAATAAAAACAACATCAATATGCCTACACCGTTAAGAAGCGCGACAAGCACATCGGGCCGCCGAATGGCCGGAGCACGTGCCCTATGGCGCGCAAATGGTATGAAAGAGGAGCAGATCGGCAAGCCGATTATAGCTATCGTAAATTCGTTCACACAGTTTGTCCCCGGACACACGCACCTGCATGAAATCGGTCAGGTGGTAAAAGAGGAAATCGAGAAGCTCGGCTGTTTCGCCGCCGAATTCAATACCATCGCCATTGACGACGGTATAGCCATGGGGCACGACGGTATGCTTTACTCGCTGCCGTCGCGCGACCTTATCGCCGACTCGGTGGAGTATATGGTCAACGCCCACAAGGCTGACGCTATGGTGTGCATATCGAACTGCGACAAGGTGACACCGGGCATGCTGATGGCTGCGATGCGGCTCAATATCCCCGCGATATTCGTGAGTGGCGGCCCGATGGAGGCCGGACGTCTCGGCGACCGTGCCCTCGACCTTATCGATATCATGATCGATTCGGCCGACACTTCGGTCGACGACGCCACGGTGGCCGAACTCGAGCGCCGCGGATGCCCCACCTGCGGCTCTTGCTCAGGCATGTTCACCGCCAACTCGATGAACTCGCTCAACGAGGCCATCGGTCTGGCGCTCCCGGGCAACGGTACCGTAGTTGCCACGCATATCAACCGCCGTGAGCTGTTCAAGAAGGCCGCTAAAAAGATAGTCGAGAATACCTACGCGTTCTACGAGAAGGACGACACGTCGGTGCTTCCCCGCTCAATAGCCTCGCGTCAGGCTATCCTCAACGCCATGACCCTTGACATCGCTATGGGCGGCTCGACCAACACCGTGCTCCACCTGCTTGCGGTGGCCAACGAGGCCGGCGCCGATTTCAAGATGGACGACATCGACGCCCTTTCGCGCAAGACGCCCGTGCTGTGCAAGGTGGCGCCCAACTCCCACTACCATATACAGGATGTGAACCGCGCAGGCGGTATCCTGTCGATTATGAAGCAGCTTGCCGACGCCGGCCTGGTGGATACCTCGGTCAAACGTGTCGACGGGCTTACGCTCGGCGAGGCCATCGACCGCTATGCCATCGAAGGGAAGCATTTCGACGATGCCGCCGACGAACTCTGGCGCTCGGCTCCCGGCGAGACCAAAAACCTCGTGCTCGGCTCGCAGATGTCATACTATTCGAGTCTTGACAGCGACCGCGCCAACGGCTGCATACGCGATGTGGAGCATGCCTACGTGAAGGACGGCGGACTGGCGGTGCTCAAAGGAAACATAGCACTCGACGGCTGCGTTGTCAAGACGGCCGGAGTCGACGAGAGCATATTCCGTTTCCGTGGCCCGGCCAAGGTGTTCCGCTCGCAGGACGAAGCCGTGGAAGGAATCCTCGGCGACAAGGTTGTGGCGGGCGACGTGGTGGTAATCACCTACGAAGGCCCCAAGGGAGGCCCCGGCATGCAGGAGATGCTCTATCCCACGAGCTACATCAAGGCGAAGCACCTCGGCAAAGAGTGCGCCCTCATCACCGACGGACGGTTCTCCGGCGGCACATCCGGACTCTCCATCGGCCACATATCGCCCGAGGCGGCGGCCGGCGGCAATATCGGTCTGGTGCGCGACGGTGATTTCATCGAGATAGACATCCCCGCACGTACGATCCGTGTGGATATATCCGACGAGGAGCTTGCGGCACGCCGTGTGGCCGAGGAGGCATTCGGCAGCGACGCTTTCACTCCGCGCGGACGCGACAGGGTCGTGTCGAAAGCGCTCCGCAACTATGCGGCCGCCGTCACATCGGCTGACAAGGGTGGAGTAAGACAGTAATCAACCACTCGCCGACACACAGATATAATTAAGGTAAAAAAGATATTATATATATGAGCAACAAGATTAACGGAGCAGAAGCACTTATCAAATCCCTCATCTGCGAGGGGGTGGATACGGTGTTCGGGTATCCCGGCGGAGCAATCATACCGGTCTACGACAAGCTCTATGACTACACTTCGCAACTGAAGCATATACTGGTACGCCACGAGCAGGGTGCCACCCACGCCGCGCAGGGCTATGCGCGGGCCACGGGCAAGACGGGTGTCGTAATCGTCACTTCGGGCCCGGCCGCAACCAACGTGATCACCGGCCTGTCGGACGCGCTGATGGACTCTACGCCGCTCGTTGTCATCACCGGACAGGTGGCCTCGTCGCTGCTCGGCAGCGATGCATTTCAGGAGACCGACGTGGTAGGCATCGTGCATCCCGTCACGAAATGGGCGGTGCAGATACGCCGCGCCGAGGACATACCCGCCGCAGTGGCGCGTGCGTTCTATATAGCCAACAACGGCCGTCCCGGTCCCGTGGTGCTCGATATAGCCAAGGACGCGCAGGTAGGCATGCTGGAGTGGGCGCACCAGACGTGCGACTACATCCGCTCATATATCCCCGTGCCTGAAATCAATTCGGCCGACATCTCCGAGGCCGCGCGTCTGCTCAACCATGCGGAACGCCCGATGATAATATCGGGTCACGGCGTGATGATAGCCGGCGCCGAAAAGGAGCTGCAGATGCTTGCCGAGAAGGCCGACATACCCGTGGCCGCCACGTTGCTCGGCCTGTCGACAATGCCGTCGGACCACCCGCTTTATAAAGGCATGCTCGGCATGCACGGCAATATCGGTCCCAACTACAATACCAACCGCGCCGATGTGATACTGGCGATAGGCATGCGATTCGACGACCGCGTGACGGGCCGTCTCGACCGTTACGCCCCCCAGGCCAAGATAATACATATCGACATCGACTCGTCGGAGTTCAACAAGAATGTCAGAGCCGCGCTCACCATACATGCCGACGCGCGTCAGGCCCTTGAGGCGCTTCTTCCCAAAATCAACTGTGCCCGCCATGCAGAGTGGCTCGACTCATTCACGCCATGCGAGAAGGTCGAGACGGAGAAGGTAATCAATCCCGAAGTGCATCCCGGAGATGGTATGATGAAGATGGGCGAGGTGGTTGACCGCGTAAGCCGCGCGTTCCACGACCGGGCAATCGGCGTGACCGACGTGGGGCAGAACCAGATGTTCGGCTCGCGCTATTTCCGCTTCACCGAGCCGCGTTCGCTCCTCACATCGGGCGGCCTGGGCACGATGGGCTTCGGTCTTCCGGCAGCCATCGGTGCCAAGATGGGATGTCCCGACCGCCAGGTAGTGCTGTTTGTGGGCGACGGCGGTTTCCAGATGACCATACAGGAGCTCGGCACGATACTCGAATACGGAACGGCAGTGAAAATAGTGCTGCTCAACAACAACTTCCTCGGCAACGTGCGCCAGTGGCAGCAGCTGTTCTACAACGGCCGCTTCTCGCAGACCCCGATGGTCAACCCCGACTTCGTGGCCATCTGTGCCGCCTACGGCATAAAAGGGGAGAACGTCACCGAGCGCCGGCAGCTCGACGACGCCATCGACCGCATGGTCAGAAGCGAGCATGCCTACCTGCTCAATGTCAATATCGACCCCGCCGACATGATATTCCCGATGATACCGCTCGGTGCCGCCGTTGACGAGATGATGATAAACGAAAACGAGATGTTTAAGTTGTAGTTGTAAGAAGTCATGGACAAACAGTTATTTACCATTTCGGTATTTTCCGAAAACAATGTCGGCGTGCTCAATCAGGTGACCATCATTTTCACGCGCCGCTGTATCAATCTCGAAAGCATCTCGGCCAGCCCGACCTCTATCCCCGGCGTGCACAAGCTGACATTCACCGCCTACGGCGACCGCCGGCAGATGGAAAAGGTGGTACAGCAGATCGAGAAACGCATAGACGTGATAAAGGCGTTCCTCCACACCGACGACGAAATCGTGTACCAGGAGGTGGCGCTCTACAAGGTGCCTACCGACAAACTGCTGATTGAGAGTAATCTGGAGAATATCATACGCCATCACGGCGCCCGCATACTTGATATAACCCCCGAATATACAATCCTTGAGAAGACCGGCCACAACGACGAGACCGAAGCCCTGTTCGAGGAGCTCAAGCGCTACGACATACGCCAGTTCGTGCGCTCGGGGCGTGTCACGGTGACGAAGTCGCCCATCGAGCATGTGTCGAACTATATCGAGCAGCAGGCACGTCTCCATCCCGATAAATTTCCTGCCGAATAATTGCTCATTTAACGATATATCCAAAATTTAATTAAATTTGTTGTATATTTGGCATTGATTACCGCATGCCGATTATACAACAAATAATTTTGAACAGTTACTTATTAAATGGACAATAACCTGACGGAATATAAAGTAGACTATTTTTTGAGTGCTGCGGAGTGCAACGCGCAGCAGGAAATCTCTCTGCCGCTTCTCGCACAGCGGCTTATCGATATATCCACTGCCCATGCGTCGGCACTGGGGGTAGGTTACGAGCATCTGCTTAAGGATAACAACGCGTGGGTCCTGTCAAGGCTGAGTATCGAACTGTCGCGGTTTCCCTCCATCAACAAGCCATACAGTCTCATCACCTGGGTCGAGGATCTCAACCGCCATTTTTCGGAGCGCATCGTGGAGCTGCGCGATGACAGCGGCGATGTAATAGGCTACGGACGTCTCACATGGGTGGCGATAAATATTGTCACGCGCCGTCCGGCCGACCTTTCGCCGTTGCTCGACAAGATTACTCCGAGCGAGCGCAAATGCCCCATCGAGCGTCATCCGCGTCTGGGGCCGCTCGGCATACCCGACCATGTGACGATGTATAAGTTCCAGTACTCCGATATAGATTTCAACCGTCATGTCAACTCCACGCGCTACATACAGTTTATTCTCGACCGATGGGGTGTGAACCACTACGACCTCAACCGTGTGAGCCGTTTCGACATATCATATCACAGCGAGGCACATTTCGAAGACGTTGTCGAGGTACGCTGTAAAGGCGACGAGGAGACACAGGATGTCGAGATTGCTCGCGACGGAGTAGTGTGCACCCGTGCCCGTATCAAGTTCTGCCCGCGCAGTCTTCCTATAATTCCCGCTACCCGCTGAGGTCGCGACAGCAAAAGATTTCAGCCATGACGTTATATCTGCGAGCTACTGTTATAGTCACTGCGGCGATGCTGCTCTCGGCAGCAATCGATTGCGCGGCGCAGATTGTATATGATGAGGGCGGGGCGCCGGATGTGGTCATTCTCGACGAGGATTTCGACGGGTGCACCGCGGGGTCGATGGACAATATATTATATAGCGGAGATATCGGCGACGTAACGGCCTCTGCGGGCTGGAATGCGTCGGCCATCGGGATGTGCGCCGGCAATTTCGTGTTCGCGCCGTCACTCACTCCGGTCACACTTACGACGCCTCCGGTAACGGTCAGTCAGAATGCTCCTCTTGCCGTATCGCTGACGATGGCCGAGTATAATAATGAACGTTATTACTCAGGCGCGGCGGTAAGTGTATCGTTGCTTGCCTCCGACGGGACTGTCGCCGGCATGCGCACCGCAACGCTCACGGAGGCCGGATATGACGTCTGCGATATAAGTTTTGACGCTCCAATGCCTTCTCCCACGGTCAGGGTAATGATAAACTATGATAACGGACGGTCGAACCGCAAGCTGTTTCTCGACCGCATTACATTGCGGCAAGCGGGCGACGCGTCGGTCGGCAACGTGACATACGAAAGGCCGGGAGCATGGGTATCAGCACCCGGCGAGATAACGGTCAGCGGCGCGCGGGCAAAACTGTTTTCGGTTGACGGGCGCTGCCTTTATGATGGCGCGTCGGCAATATTGCAGGTCAAATGCCGGCCGGTAATCGCGGTTGTCGACGGCGTAGAGGTAAAGCTGATGCCCTGAAGTGCCGCAATTAGGTAGCTATATAGCTATTATAGCTGCTGTGGCTACAATTTAAAGAAAAATTTAAAATATTTATCGCAAATTGCAAGTTATTTCGCAAAATTTGTGTATATTTGCAATCAGTAAAATAAAAGGTACAATATTTAAGAACCAATAATAATTGCTTTAATCATGGCAAAAATGAATTTTGGAGGCGTGGAAGAAACAGTCGTTGTACGCGACGAATTCCCCCTCGAGAAAGCACGCGAAGTGCTCAAGAATGAAACAATCGCAGTGATAGGTTATGGCGTGCAGGGCCCCGGCCAGAGCATGAACCTCCGTGACAACGGATTCAACGTCATCGTTGGCCAGCGCGCAGGCAAGACTTTCGATAAGGCTGTAGCCGACGGATGGGTGCCCGGCGAGACTCTTTTCTCAATCGAGGAAGCCGCCGAGCGTGCCACCATCGTGATGTGCCTTCTCTCCGATGCAGCCGTAATGTCGGTATGGCCTACACTTAAAAAATATCTTACCAAAGGCAAAGCCCTCTACTTCTCGCACGGTTTCGCCATCACCTGGAGCGACCGTACGGGCGTGGTTCCTCCCGCCGACATCGACGTGATTATGGTTGCCCCCAAAGGCTCGGGCACATCGCTCCGCACCATGTTCCTCGAAGGCCGCGGCCTTAACTCGTCGTACGCTATCTATCAGGACTACACCGGCCGCGCCGTGGAGCGCACCATCGCACTCGGCATCGGTATCGGTTCGGGCTACCTGTTCGAGACCACTTTCCAGCGCGAGGCTACTTCCGACCTCACCGGCGAACGCGGTTCGCTCATGGGCGCAATCCAGGGTCTGCTGCTGGCACAGTATGAAGTGCTCCGCGAAAACGGCCACACCCCCTCCGAGGCTTTCAACGAGACAGTAGAGGAACTTACACAGTCGCTCATGCCCCTCTTCGCAAAGAACGGTATGGACTGGATGTATGCCAACTGCTCTACCACCGCGCAGCGAGGCGCACTGGACTGGATGGGTCCGTTCCACGACGCCATCAAGCCCGTGGTCGAGAAGCTTTACAACAGCGTGAAGACCGGCAACGAGGCTCAGATCTCAATCGACGCCAACTCCAAGCCTGACTACCGCGTAGGCCTGGAGAAAGAGCTCAAGGCACTCCGCGAAAGCGAAATGTGGCAGACCGCAGTCACCGTGCGCAAACTCCGCCCGGAGAACAACTAAACCGAAAGGTTTCGCTAAACTTGATTTTATCAGACCGCGCGCTTAGCAACACGGCCACATCCTAAATAAACAGCATTGGGACGCGTTTTATAGCGTCCCAATGCTGTTTATTTTAGGATAAAGGCGCCCGTCAGGTCGCCGATTTATCAGTAACCGGGTACATCGGAGCATAGCGGAGATGTGCCCGGGAAAGATGCAGTGACTCCGGGGCGCCCGAAGGTCGCCGATTAATTACAACTGCCTGTCTGCCAACCGAAACAGATGTGATTTAAATCCGGCGCCCGTCAGGTCGCCGTCACCGTGTATCAGCCTACCGGGCACACCTTCGCTATGCTTCGGTGTACCCGGTTATTGCTAAATCGGTATCCTGTCGGATACCCGTCGATATTGACGCTCTTAATTAAACAGCACCGACCGTGCGTCCCTACGATTTTCAGCAAATTTTGACCGCTGAATATAGTTTTGCAACATCTCCGACAGGTGACAACGATAATTACAGCAAGCCCGCGACGAGCAGGATCCGGTATCTGCCGTCGCGGGCTTGCTGCATGCTCTGTGTTCGGGTCGGGGTACTTTTTTATTTGTGTATGTGGATTATAATTTGTAATTTTGGCGCGCAGACCGTTTTTCGCAGAAGCCCGGTCATGGGCAATGCGGGAGGGGAGGCAGGACGCCGGCAGGTCAGTGGCTTGCCGGAAATTGCGGGTCGTCTGGCTCCGCAATGACATAATTGGAAAGCGTTTACTCGACGCTCTTTCTTGACGCCTTGAAACTTCGCAACTTTCAGTCACTGTCAGGATTGCAGCAAACGGTAGATGCCTTGTGGATATGAAATATTGCCCGTGGTATGCGCGTGAGCGCATGCTGTCGGCACGTTTATTCATATTCTGCGTGAGGCTTCTGCAAGTTTGCTCGTTCTACAGTGATGGGCAATGCGAAGGCCTCAAGGCGTGGAACGGGCGACACTGTGGCTCTCACGCTTTTTCTTTATAAACCAATCAATCAGCAATGCCGGCGAAGAGAGTCTGCCGGTCCCGACCTTAGCCATGGCCTACATCATCAAACGCGAAAACACGCCCGAACTCTCATCATCGGAAATCAACGATACCATAATCGGACTCGACATATCAAAATCGGTCGGGGAGTATCGGCGTATATACCTGTGAAACATTACTACCAATAATAACATTTTTATCAACCAACAAATTTTTTGCACTACAATGAAAAAAGTATTACTAATGATGCTTGGGGTGCTTATAGCGCTCCCGGGACTGTCACAAATCTTTACCTACGAGTATGAGGGGCAGACGTTGACCTACGCCGTCGTTAACAAGGATGCCAAAACCTGCATGACAATGTCGGGAAGGTATTCCGGTGGTGTCGCAACGCCGGGTAATGCCGTATCGGGTAGAGTCGTAATTCCTTCTGTAGTTTCTGACGGTACTGACGAATACACGGTTACCCATATCGGATTAGACGGATTCGCTGCCAATCCCGGTCTTACTGAGATAGTATTTCCTGAAACGCTCACTTATATAGGGGATTATGCGTTTCAGGACTGTAGTGGATTAACCAGTGTTTTTATTCCGGCTTCAGTAACGGGTTTTGGCAGATACCCGTTTCAACGTTGCACAGGTCTTATAAAATCGTTTTATCCGAATACATTGCAGAGTAATCCTTTTTCCAATGGTCTTAGTATAAGGTATAGTCCTGAGGATATTCTTTTTGAAGACGGATGGATTTATAACAATGATAAAACGGCAATCGTATGCGCCCCGCTGACCCTGGAGGGAGAATATACAATTCCTGACGGTATCGATACTGTCAAGGGAGGTGCATTTGCGGGTTGCAGTGGCCTGACCTCGATAGATTTAGGTAATGTAGCCACTATCGGGGATTATGCATTTGAGGATTGTAGCGGTTTGACTTCGATAGATTTTGGTAATGTAACCATTGTTGGGAATTATGCATTTGCGGGTTGTAACGGCCTGACCTCGATAGATTTTGGTAATGTAACCACTATCGGAAGTTCTGCATTTGCGGGTTGCTCTGCATTGCCCTCCTCGTTAATAATACCACCATCGGTTACTTCTGCAGGACAATACATATTTAGTGACAGCGGAGTGAAAAAGGTTGCTTGTCCAAAAGGGATATATATTTATATGGGTTGTAATTGGCACATAAGTTATGACTCTGAGGATGTACTTTTTGAGGACGGATGGATTTATAACAAAGATAAAACGAGCATAATATATGCTCCTCTGACACTGGAAGGAGACTATACAATCCCCGACGGTATCAATACTGTAGGCGAGCGTGCATTTGCGGGTTGTAGCGGCTTGACCTCGATTGACTTTGGTAATGTGACCACTATCAATGAGTATGCATTCGAGGATTGCAGCGGTTTGACCTCGATTGACTTTGGTAATGTGACCACTATCAATGAGAATGCATTCGATGATTGTAGCGGTTTGACCTCACTAATATTACCGCCGTCAGTCAAGGCTGCAGCTGCATTCTACGGTTGCACCGAATTGGTAAAATCAGCCTATCCTAATAACATTGCCAACCCGTTTAATAATCGCGGAGTGGCTGTCGCATATAATCCTGAAGGTGCTATCGTTGAGGACGGATGGATTTTCGGTCCGGAACACGCTTCAATATTATTCGCACCTTACACTCTTGAAGGAGAATATACTGTGCCTGCAGGTGTGACTACTATCGGTGACAACGCATTTTCTTCCTGTCGCGGTTTGACCTCGGTGATAATATCACCATCAGTTAAGTCAATCGGAAAGGATGCATTTTCTGCTTGCACCGGATTGGTAAAATCAGCTTATCCTGAAAATCGTGCCAATCCGTTTAGTAACGGATTGGGCGTAGCATATACTCCTGAAGGTGCTATAGTAGAGAACGGGTGGATTTTCGGCCCCGAACTCACTTCAATATTGTTCGTTCCCCATACTTTCGAAGGTGAATATACCATACCGTCATCAGTCAACTCGATAGGCAAGGAAGCTTTCCGTAAGTGTGGAATGTTGACATCAGTAGAAATTCCTGCATCAGTCATGACTGTGGGAGAGAGCGCTTTCCGCGAATGCAGCTCTCTTGCGAACTTCAAGATAGCCGACGGTGATACCACAATCGAATTCAAAAGAGATGCTCTTGTCGATACTCCCGTCAACAACCTGTATGCAGGGCGCAACTGGACGTATGAAGGTACTACCAATAGTAATGGGTGGTTGACTTCACAAGTTACTTTGTTCCCAAATGTCTCATCTGTGACGATAGGCAATCAGGTGACATCGATTGGCGATTTTGCGTTTAGCGACTGCAATTCATTGTCCGATGTAACGATAGGCAATCACGTGACATCAATAGGTGAGTGTGCGTTTTACAACTGTAAATCATTGGATGAGGTCATAATTCCTTCATCAGTTCGTTCTATTGGAAATAGAGCTTTCGATAGCTGCGAACTATTGAAAAAAATATCCATTGAGAATGGCGTGACATCGATTGGTTCATCTGCGTTTTGCAGCTGCAAATCGTTGGAAGAGATTATACTTCCTTCATCTGTTCTTTCCATCGGAGATTATGCGTTTGCCGATTGCAAATCATTGGAAGACGTTATAATTCCACCGTCAGTTACTTCCATAGGCAGATGGATGTTCGATGAGTGTAATATTATAAAAGGTGCATATCCTAAAAATTTATCTTTAAGTTTTGCCCGATTAAATATAGGATATGACCCTACGGATGCAGTGGTGGAGAACGGCTTTGTGTATAATACGAAAAAAGATATTCTCTACTATGCGCCCTTGCGCATAGAGGGTGAGTTCAAGGTACCGGAAACAGTCAATAAGATAGGCGCAGGAGCATTCGGATTATGTGAAGATATGACTTCTGTTGTACTCCCCTCATCACTTGCTTCTATCGGTAAAATGGCCTTCTGTTATTGTAATGCCCTGACTTCGGTAGAGTTTCCGTCGTCACTTGCATCTATAGGTGAAAATGCTTTTGACGGATGTGAAAACCTGAAGGAAGTTCTGGCATACTCAGAGATTCCTCCGGTGATGGACAATACTTCTTTCTCAGGATTGTATGACACTGCCATGCTTTCAGTGCCCGATGCTTCCGTCAGCAGATATATTGATACAAACTGGTCGCTCTTCAAGAATCTGCGCCTTAACGACTCGTCGGCGGAGATCAGGACATATTCGGATGGCGTGCTCGCTTACCGCCTGATACCTGATTCCGATCCAGATGCCGCCGAACCTCATAACACGGCTGTAGTGATCAGCGGCGATTACTCCTCGCTGACCGAGGTGGCCATACCCGAACGTTTTACAGACACAAGCGATGAAGCCAATACCGACAAGCCTCAGCGCTATTACGTCACCGGCATCGGATATGGTGCTTTCCGCAATTGCAGCAATCTTAAGACTATCACGTTCAACCGCCGAAGCACGCTGGAGCATATCGGCGAATACGCATTCGCGGCTACAGGTTTCAGCAATATCGAGCTTCCTGCCACTGTAGAGACTATCAGTAAAAATGCTTTTGACGCTTCGTCAATCACAAAAATAAGTGTGCCTGAAAAGGTGACCGAGATTGCTGACCAGACATTCTATAATTGCAAATCACTCACAGAAGTGTCATTGCCCGCCGGCCTCCTGACAATCGGCAAGGCGGCATTCCGCTATTCGGCAATTAAGGATATCGTGATGCCCGACGCGGTTTCTACAATCGGTGACTATGCATTCTACGGTTGCTCGAACCTTGCGTCGGCCTATATCGCTCCGTCAGTCCGCACGATCGGTGACTATGCATTCTACAACTCCATAACGTCAGGCATGACACTGAATGAAGGGCTTGTAGCTGTCGGCGAGCAGGCGTTCGCAGCTTACGCCAACCGTAATCTTCCTGCGATTTATATGCCCTCTACGCTCAAGAGCGTAGGCAGCGGTGCGTTCCTTAACCGTACTGTCGCCAAGGTGAATATATCGGATGTAGCGGCATGGTGCGGCATAGATTTGCCCTGACTTCGGTAGAGTTTCCGTCGTCACTTGCATCTATAGGTGAAAATGCTTTTGACGGATGTGAAAACCTGAAGGAAGTTCTGGCATACTCAGAGATTCCTCCGGTGATGGACAATACTTCTTTCTCAGGATTGTATGACACTGCCATGCTTTCAGTGCCCGATGCTTCCGTCAGCAGATATATTGATACAAACTGGTCGCTCTTCAAGAATCTGCGCCTTAACGACTCGTCGGCGGAGATCAGGACATATTCGGATGGCGTGCTCGCTTACCGCCTGATACCTGATTCCGATCCAGATGCCGCCGAACCTCATAACACGGCTGTAGTGATCAGCGGCGATTACTCCTCGCTGACCGAGGTGGCCATACCCGAACGTTTTACAGACACAAGCGATGAAGCCAATACCGACAAGCCTCAGCGCTATTACGTCACCGGCATCGGATATGGTGCTTTCCGCAATTGCAGCAATCTTAAGACTATCACGTTCAACCGCCGAAGCACGCTGGAGCATATCGGCGAATACGCATTCGCGGCTACAGGTTTCAGCAATATCGAGCTTCCTGCCACTGTAGAGACTATCAGTAAAAATGCTTTTGACGCTTCGTCAATCACAAAAATAAGTGTGCCTGAAAAGGTGACCGAGATTGCTGACCAGACATTCTATAATTGCAAATCACTCACAGAAGTGTCATTGCCCGCCGGCCTCCTGACAATCGGCAAGGCGGCATTCCGCTATTCGGCAATTAAGGATATCGTGATGCCCGACGCGGTTTCTACAATCGGTGACTATGCATTCTACGGTTGCTCGAACCTTGCGTCGGCCTATATCGCTCCGTCAGTCCGCACGATCGGTGACTATGCATTCTACAACTCCATAACGTCAGGCATGACACTGAATGAAGGGCTTGTAGCTGTCGGCGAGCAGGCGTTCGCAGCTTACGCCAACCGTAATCTTCCTGCGATTTATATGCCCTCTACGCTCAAGAGCGTAGGCAGCGGTGCGTTCCTTAACCGTACTGTCGCCAAGGTGAATATATCGGATGTAGCGGCATGGTGCGGCATAGATTTTGCTGATGCTGATGCCAATCCGTTGAAATCAAGCACGGAGAAACTGTTTGTCAACGACGAGCAGGTCAAATCGCTTGTCATCCCGGCCGGCACGCCCGAAATACGGCCTTATGCGTTCTACAACTGCACGACTCTTGAATCGGTTGAACCGGACGAAGAGCTTTTGAGTATAGGAACGCAGGCATTTTTCGACTGCACAGGTATCAAGGAACTAACTATACCGTGCAACGTGGCAGAAATCGGTAGCCGGGCATTCTCTACTACCGATTTCTACAACAACAAGCTGACTGCACTTACTTTCGTCGACGGCACTTCACCCATAGAAATTGCTGATGACGCGTTTAGAGCTCCGCAGTCGCTTGTATGGGGGCGCCCGATGGAGTGCATGAATCTTGCAATAGGCTCACTCCGTAACCTGACAATAGGCAATGTGGCCGGAGAGATTCCCGATGCCATGTTCAAGGGTGCTTCCTATCTGAATACATTGACTTTGGGCAGCTCTATCACCGCTATCGGCAACGAGGCTTTCAGAAACTGCTCGCTCAGCGAAGTAGTGCTCCCGCCGTCGGTCGAGACAATCGGTGACTATGCTTTTGCAGGCAACACCAATCTTGCCCTCATCACCATGGGCCACAAGATGGCTTCAATCGGCGACAATGCGTTCAACGGCTGCAAGGCGTCGAACGTAAGTATCACCGCGCAGACTCCTCCCGCCGCTCCCAACACCGCTTTCAGCAACTATTCGGGAAGTCTCTATGTGCAGGGCGAGGATGCCGCCGATGCGTATTACGATGCCTATACCTGCTGGGACCGTTTCGACTCCCACATCATGATCGAGGCCGAGGAGCTGCGCGTAGAGGGCGAGACGACTCTCAACGGCAAACCCGGCGACAGCTATCAGCTCACGGCTACTCTCTATCCCGAGAATGTGACGCTGCCCTATATTTTCTGGCGCTCGACCAACCCGGATGTCGCTACTGTCACTCCCGACGGTGTGGTGACTCTCCATGTCGACCTCAAGCAGTATATGGCTCTCGCTGCAAATGACTCCCGGGTGGCTACCTGCAAGATTATCGCCGAGTCGCTGTATGCCGACGGTCCCGTGGCTGAAGTGACTGTCAACAATGACAATTCATCGGTCGATATCATCGTGGGCGGAGGCTCGGATGATAGCAACGGCAACATCGATTACAACGCTCCCGTCGAGGTATATAACCTTCAGGGCATGAAGATATCCGACACGATTGAAAATCTCAACCACGGTGTCTACATCGTCCGCCAAGGCCGCGCTGTGGAAAAAATCGCAGTGAAGTAAGATTGACGAACAGCCTCCTACATCACAAATGGTGTTGCAAAACTCGATTTTAGCTGACCGCGGTTGAAAACCGCGGCTACTATGCGAAGCCTATTGATAATCAGCCGTGTAGTAGCCGCGGGTTTTAACCGCGGAAAGTATAGTGCTGCAACACCGTCCTACTGATAACAAAAA
>OFGN01000646.1_pt1 | contig 35157 bp, 27 predicted proteins | sample 1521821 | NCBI WGS metagenome assembly OFGN01 (sample SAMEA3504094, study PRJEB24116) | mouse gut metagenome | biome: mouse gut; feature: mouse-associated habitat; material: faeces | place: Denmark | collected 2011
TTCTCATTTCTTTTTCTTGCGAAAAGAACAATCCAACGAATAGCAAGAGTTTGTCTTCTTTCAGCCCTAATTTCCATTGGAACTTGGTAAGTTGAACCACCAACACGGCGAGCTTTAACTTCCAAAACAGGCTTAACATTTTCTAGTGCTTGCTCAAAAACCTCCATTGGGTCTTGATTTAGTTTTTCTTTAATAATTTCAAAAGCACCATAAACTATATTTTGAGCAGTTCCTCTTTTACCATCTAGCATAATTTGGTTGATTAGCTTAGTAATAACCTTGCTACCATATATTGGGTCAGGAAGAACATCTCTTTTTATAACACCACTTCTTCTTGGCATAATTTATAACCTCCATTATTATTTTGACTGCCTAAAAATCACAAAAGCAAAGCAGTCATAGTTGCTTTAAACATCCGATTACAAGGCTTATTTAGGGCGTTTTGCACCATATTTAGACCTTGCTTGTCTACGATTAGCTACACCTGAAGCATCAAGAGTACCACGAATAATGTGATATCTAACACCTGGTAAATCTCTAACCCTACCACCACGAATTAAAACTACGCTATGCTCTTGAAGATTGTGTCCAATACCTGGAATATAAATTGTACCTTCTTGACCATTTACAAGACGAACCCTTGCAATTTTACGCAATGCGGAGTTTGGCTTTTTAGGAGAAGTTGTAGTAACAGAAAGGCATACACCACGCTTTTGTGGATTTGCATCCATAATAGGTGAATTGCTTTTTGAAACTTTGTCTTTTCTACCTTGCCTAATTAATTGGTTAATAGTTGGCATTTCTTTTTTACCTCCTTGAAAAATATAAAATCGGATGAGTAATTCCCGCAACCCTTGAAGGACACTCATAAGATGCTTGCAGTTATTAAAAACTATTGATACTACTAAATACGACTACACAAAGCAATTAACATAATTGCCTTTATGTAAAATAGTCCTGTTTACCAATAACCTTCCTTTAAAATTACTGCTTCAATAAGGCATAAAGCACACCTACCTATGCCATTTATTGATTTTACCTGCAAAGCAAACAATATCGCTTGTTTTGCAAGATTTTGACGATTTTTGCGTATGATTAAACTTTGTTTTTGGCATAATTTGCCTTTAGTAAATCATATATTTGATATTCTAACAAATATAATAATAATTGTCAAACATTTTAATCTATTTTTAATTATTGTTAGAATTTTTTTGAATTAAAAGTGTGATTAGAAAATTTTAGGCTTAAAACTCTCATGTAAACAATATAAGCCAATCCATTTACACCTAACTTTTAAGATATCAATCCGAATCGATGTATTTGTATTTGGATATATTATATCTTTTAATTATATCCTTATATTTGCTTTTGAATTTAAAGTATTTGCAGCAATAAATGCAAATTTTTATTAGTGCAAATAACATTAATGCACCGCAAGCTACTTCTCCAATCCAAACAAAGTTCATTTGGTCTGGCTTATGATTTAATTTAGTTGTAAAAATCTCTAAATTATGATTAACAAAGATTTGTACTTTTTCACCTATTAAAGACCTTGCTTTATCTTCGTCTGTAATGCGTGATAAATAGCAATCTGTGTACAATTTTTCTTCTGACACAAACTCGTAATAAACAGGATAAACTACTAAATCACCATCAACTTGTCTTTCGTAATATACGATTGTCGCTTCTTCTTTTACAAATTCCGTACCAGAATTTATTTTGTATTCATTATTAAACTCAATAAGCTTAGTCGAACAAAATACAAGTGCGGTGGTGGAGACAATAAACACTAAAAAGTATAGCAAAAAGCTATTTCTCGGTTTTTTACTTGCAACCATTTCCACATAATCAAGCTGGTCTTCAGGCACTTTTTCATACCTTTTACAAATAGTAAAAAGCTTTGCCAAGCAATAAATCAAAAAGCTTAAAAATAACACTGCTGCAGGTGCAAAAATATACGATTCATTATAATCAAACTTTTTCTCAAGCAAATGTTCTTTATGCTCGTGGTCCACATAAATAGGCAATTTTTCGCCTATTTTATTTTTTGCATAATCAAAATTTACAATATTTGCAGGATAAACTCCGCTGTAAATAGTGCCATCACTAGAGACATATTCATAATGCAATTTATAATGTGTATAGTAGTCTATAGTAACTTCTTCGTATCTTACAAAAGTTGCATTTTCCTTTTGAAAATCGGTATTAATTTTGCTTAAATATTGATTTATATCCAAAGCAAGAAATACCGAACTTGTGACACATAACACAAAAGCAATTACTGCAGACAAGGAATAAGTGACTATTGCCATAGTCTTAGGATTTAGTTTTGCAAATATTTTTTTATCATTATTCTTTTTGTTTTTTGTTCTACTATCTTTGTACGCAGTATAGCAATATCCAATAACAAAAACAATGACAACAAATAGAATAACACCTTTTAAAACTTTTACTCCCAAAGTCATAATTCAACACCTATTCTTCCTGTACTTCTTTGCCTTTTACATTGATTTTATACCAATGGATAACATATAAAATAAGCCTTATGAAGGAATTTAAAAACAATGGCAAACAAATAATAACAATTGCAGCTGCAAAACAAATTGGACCTATACTAGTACCTTCCGAAGTCTTTTGTACTTGCTTTTCGTGGTCAACATATATTGGCACTTTTTCACCTAGTTTTGCTTTAGCGTCGTCTTCTGTTGATATACTAGTATCCCAAACTCCTGAGTATGTCATACCGCTATCATCGGTATATTCGTAATATGTGGTAAAAGATATATGAACGCCATCTCTGCTACGATTCATTTCATACCTGACTATTTCTGCATACTCAAGCACATAGTTACAGCTTTTATCAAAAATATATCTTTGAATCGAACCTACAAGATTTTTTGTCCCAGCAAAAACAAAGAAAAAAAATATTATTGCAAAAATCAAATGAATCATTGCCATTTTTTTAGGTATAGGTTTATATTTCATAGCAATCTCCGCAAATTACACCAATCTTCTTGTTAATCTTTTATTTGCTAGTTAAAATTTATTTTTTATGTTTGTAATAAGCCCTTAGTTTAAGTGAAAACAATAAAAATGCTGCAAATGAAGGTAAAATACCAAATCCGTAAATCAAAATAGTTGTTAAATTGGTATTAATATCCGACTTTTGTATATGCAGATTATGGTCAACATAAATTGTAAACTCCGAACCAATCAAACTTTCCACATAATCAAAATTTGATACATTTTTAACAACCACGCCCGTAAACTTATATCCGTCAGGTGCAATATACTCATAATAAATATTATAATGAATATATTGATTATGCCTTTCTTCTGCTTCATATCTAACTATTGTAGCTTTTTCTTCCACATAATCGGCATTTGTGTAAATATGATATCGCACAGACAATCTAATACACATTACCGTGCAAAAAACAAAAAGTGCAAAAGTTATTATAATGATAATCAAATCACGGATTCTTGTATCTTGATACTTTTTATTTACTTTTTCATCACTCATATCAATCAAATATCCTTACACTAGCTGAGCCGTCCAAATCAATATCCGAACAACTTACACCGCTCTCAACTAATATTCTTGTTTCACTTGCTATCATTGCAGCATTATCGGTACATAAATTTAGTGGGGGATAAATAACATTGATATTATTTTTTTCGCCTTCTTCGCTCATTTTTGCACGAAGTAGTTTATTTGCTCCAACACCGCCAGCAATCACAATAGTTTTGTAACCGTTTTTTAGCGTTGCTCTTATGGTATTATCCACAAGCATTCCGATAGCACGATTTTGAAAACTTGCTGCAACATCTGCTTTATTAAATTCTTCGTCTTTTTGTTCTTTATTATGTATATAATTTATGACCGCCGTTTTTAGTCCACTGTAACTGAAATTAAAATGGTCTTCGCCCTTAAAAGGTATTGGCATATCTATGTTGCACTCGCCAGCTAAAGCCAATTTTTCAATTTCCACGCCGCCTGGATATGGTAGTCCCAAACATCTTGCAACTTTGTCAAAAGCTTCACCGCAAGCGTCGTCCACAGTTGTTCCGATAATTTCTATTTGATTGTAGTCTTGTACTTTACAAATTGCGGTATGGCCACCACTTGCAATCAAACAAATATATGGTGGTTTTAAGTTTGGACAAGCAATATAATTGGCAGCAATATGTCCTTTAATATGGTTTACAGCAATAAGCGGAATGCCAAGGCTATACGCAAGACTTTTTGCATAGCTTACGCCAACAAGCAACGCACCAAGTAGTCCCGCACCATAAGTTACTCCTATCACTTCAATATCTGAAAGAGTCATATTTGCTTTAACAAGGGCTTCCTTAACAACATTTTCCACCGCTAAGGTGTGGTTTCTAGATGCAATTTCAGGCACTACTCCGCCAAATCTTCTGTGAATTTCAATTTGCGATGCAACCACATTGGATAGCAATTCTTTGCCACGCATAATAGCACAAGCAGTTTCATCACAAGATGACTCTAACGCAAGGATAACAATATCTTTGCGGTTTCTTAATTTATTAAGTTTTTCGTTCGCAAGCTCCAAATATGACATTACAAATTCCTTATTATTACAAAAAAATTTAATTTAATACCGATTTTTAATAGGTTATTGGTTTATTATCTCTCAATGACTCGTGCATTGGATATTTGTACTTATCTTGTTCAGTAATTTCTCTTTGCACTCTGCAAGGCACACCGACTGCAATCACACCCTTCGGAATATCTTTTGTTACTACACTACCCGCTCCGATTACACTATTGTCACCAATAGTCACCCCTGCAAGTATGGTTGAGCCTGCACCTATCCAAACATTGTTACCAATTATAATAGGTTTTGCAATCTCAATACCTGCTTTTCTTTGCTCAGGGTCAAGTGCGTGTTCTGCTGTGGTAAAACAACAATTTGGTGCGACAAAAACATTATTTCCCAAAGTTACCTTTGCCCCATCAGTGATAATCATATTGTGATTAGATTAAAAATAATCCCCGACTTCAATATTATATCCGTAATCGCACCAAAATGGCGGAGTAATAAAACACTCCTTACCCATTTTGCCAAGCAATGTATTTAATATCTTTGCTTGTCCTTCTCTGTCATTAGGATTAAGTTTATTGTACTCAAAACACTTATCTTTTGCTATTGCAATTGCCGTCTCAAACTCAGGATTATAGCAACCTTGTATAAGACAATTTATTGGCACTATCGGTTTCATAATAATTCCCTTTAGCGTGCAAAACATTTCAAAATAATTATTTAGATATATTTTAATAGATTTTACGCTTTCTTTAAATATTCTTCAATGAAATCTTCAATTTCGCCATCCATAACGGCAGCGATATTGCCTGTTTCATAATTGGTTCTGTGGTCTTTTACCATTGTATATGGGCAGAAAACATAAGACCTAATTTGTGAACCCCATTCGATTTTTTTCAAATCTCCTTTAAGTTCTTGGTCTTGTTCCATTCTTTCCTGCTCTTGTCTTTCGATTAGCTTACTCTTTAGCATTTTTAAAGCTTGCTCTCTATTTTGTATTTGGCTTCGCTCGTTTTGGCATTGTACAACTATACCTGTTGGTATATGTGTCATTCTAACCGCTGAATCTGTCTTGTTTACGTGTTGTCCGCCTGCACCGCCACTGCGATAGGTATCCACACGCACTTCGTCCATATTAATAACAATAGCATTGTCATTTTCAATCTCAGGCATTACTTCAAGTGAAGAAAAGCTTGTATGTCTGCGACTTTGTGAGTCAAATGGACTTATTCTTACCAAACGATGTACACCTTTTTCTGCCTTAAGATAGCCATAAGCATTATCACCGGACACCATAAAAGTCACCGCTTTAATACCTGCTTCGTCCCCGTCAAGTCTATCAAGTTCTTTAACGGAAAAACCTTCTCTTTCTGCATATCTCAAATACATTCTGTATAGCATACTTGCCCAGTCTTGAGCTTCTGTACCACCTGCGCCCGCGTGCAAAGTCAAAATAGCATTGTTTGCATCATACTTACCTTTTAGTAATGTTTGCAATCTCAATTGCTCTATCTCGTGTGATAATCTTTTCATATCACTCAAAATATTTTCACTCTCACTATCGTCAGACATTTCCAAGCACATATCAATAAGCACATCTATGTCTTCTAATCCTGACATTAAAGTATTGTATTTGTTAAGTTTATTTTCTATATTTTTACATTCCTTATTAACCACTTGTGCTTTGCTCATATCATTCCAAAAGCTAGGGTCATTTTGGATTTCTTCAAGCTCGGCTTTTCTTGCATTAAGCTTTTCTAAATCCAAAGCATCTCCCACACTGATTAATAATTCTTTTATTTTTTGAAGTTCTAATTTTGTCTCTTCCAGTAAAATCATAATTATTTCCTTTTAGTTTTTCTTATTTTTTATAATTGCTTACAATTCTTATTAATCCCGATTTTTGACTATTTATTTTTAAAATCAAACAAATTTTTTAAATAAATCCACAAAATTAAAACTCGCTATTTACCGCAACATTGCTTGTATTTTTTACCTGAACCACAAGGGCAAGGGTCGTTTCTTCCAACCTTTTTATCTTTGTTTACAACAGTAGAATTTTGGTTTGTTGCAGACTCTTCAGCAACTTGTTTTCTTTCCACTTTTGCCCTTAGCACACCTTTACAAAGTGTAGTTACAGTATCACGATTGATTGCATCAATCATTTCGTCAAACATATCGATTGCATTGTTTTTGTATGCGATAACTGGGTCTTTTTGACCATAAGCCATAAGTCCTATACCCTTTCTCAATCTGTGCAAGCTATCGATATGGTCCATCCATTTCATATCAACATTTCTAAGTAAAATGTTTCTTTCAACATCTTGGAAATCAATATCTATTTCTTTTGCTTCTGCAACTTTAGCATCGTATTGCTTGAAAACTTCGTCCAAAATAGCATCTCTTATCTTAACAGGGTTATAAACACTGCACAACTCTTCAGTTATGATATTTGTGCCGTCTGCAAGTACTCTTTGCTCCAAAGCGTTATTAAATCCTTCATAATCCCAAGACATATAGCCAACTGACATATCAATATAATTGTTACAAATGATTTCAACTTGCTCGATAATCATTTTTTCTATTTGATTAGACATATCAAGTCCGTCAAGAACTTTGTTTCTTTGTTCGTAAATCAAATTTCTTTGTACATTCATAACATCGTCGTATGCAAGTACGCTTTTACGAATACTAAAATCTCTGCCTTCAATTCTTGCTTGAGCGTGTTCGATTTGTTTTGTCAAAAGAGTAAGTTCAATCGCTTGTCCTTCTTCAAAACTAAACTTATTTGCAATATTTTGCATAGTTTCGCCGCCAAAGACTCTTAGCATATCATCTTCCATACTTAGATAGAATACACTTGAGCCAGGGTCACCTTGTCTACCACTTCTACCACGCAACTGGTCATCTATACGCCTACTATCATTACGGCAAGTACCTACTATTCTAAGTCCGCCTAAAGCTTTAACTTCTTCCTTTTCCTTGTCGGTTATTTGCTTAAATTGTTTGTATAGTGATTGGAACTCTTCCCTTGCTTTCAAAATTTCAGGGTCAGTGATTATAGCATAAGAAGTTGCTTCTGCAATCATCTCTTCGCTATAGCCATTTTTTTCCATTCTTTCTTTTGCCATATATTCGGCATTACCACCAAGCATAATATCTGTACCACGACCTGCCATATTTGTAGCTATGGTTACAGCACCTACTTTACCTGCTTGAGCAATAATTTCCGCTTCACTCTTATGATTTTTAGCATTAAGTACATTATGACTTATTTTGCGCGCCTTCAAAATTTTTGATAATGCTTCTGAGTCTTCGACATTAGAAGTACCAACAAGAATAGGTTGCCCTGTCTTATGATGCTCTTCAATATCTTTTATCAAAGCATCCATTTTACCTTTTTTTGTTGTGTATAACTTATCATTTTCGTCTATTCTTAAAATAGGCTTATTAGTTGGAAGAACTACAACGTCCAAATTGTAAATATCATTAAACTCTTTTTCTTCTGTTTTTGCAGTACCTGTCATACCAGACAATTTTTTGTACAATCTAAAGAAATTTTGGAAAGTGATTGTTGCCAAAGTTTTAGATTCTGCTTTGATTGCAACTTTTTCTTTAGCTTCAATTGCTTGATGCAAGCCTTCGCTATATCTTCTGCCTTCCATCAATCTTCCTGTAAACTCATCAACAATCACAACTTCGCCGTCTTTTACAACATAGTCAACATCACGCTTCATAATAACATTTGCACGCAAAGCATTGTTCACATAGTGTGCCAAGTCTTGGTTTTCAATATCAGCATAGTTTTCCAAATTAAAATATTTTTCTGCCTTTTCAACACCGACTTCTGCCAAACGAACTGTCTTTTCCTTTTCTTCCACAATGTAATCAGTTTCTTTCAAAGATTTTGCAAAAGAATCTGCTTTTTTGTAAGTATCGCTTGATTTTTCACCCATACCGCTTATAATCAATGGAGTTCTTGCCTCGTCAATCAAAATACTATCCACTTCGTCGACAATTGCAAAACTCAACTTTCTTTGCATTTTTTGCTTTATGTCAACAATCATATTGTCACGCAAATAATCAAAGCCTAGCTCATTATTAGTTGCATAAATAATGTCAGAATTATATGCTTGTTGTTTAGCTTCGTTGCTCATTTGTGGCACAACAACGCCAACAGTAAGTCCTAAATATTTATAAACTTTTCCCATCCACTCGGCGTCACGCTTTGCAAGGTAATCATTGACAGTTACAATGTGCATACCTTCGCCTGTCAAAGCATTTAAATATGCAGGCAAAGTCGCAACCAAAGTTTTACCTTCACCTGTTGCCATTTGTGCAATACGACCTTGGTGCAATGCAATACCACCCATAAGTTGTACGTGAAAGTGTCTTAATCCAAGCACCCTGTCACTTGCTTCACGAACGGTAGCAAAAGCTTCCACTAAAATATCATCTAATGTCTCGCCGCTTGAAAGTCTATCTTTAAACTCAGTTGTTTTAGCTTTTAATTCATCTTCACTAAGCGATTTAAACTCATCTGCCAAAGCTTCAATCTCAGTAGCCTTTTTATCTAGTTTAGCAATTTCCCTATCATTAGCTTTTGGAAATAGTTTAGAAAATAATCCCATCTCTATATCTCTTTTTAATGTTGTTGGATTTAGCCAGTTTAGCTAGCAACATTAACATTATTTTTTATAAAATCAAAAATAACTATACTTTTTTATTGTACACCAAAATTTGGAATATGTCAATTATCATATAATTATAACATTATAAACATTAAAAATATTTTTATAAAAAATATGTAATCTGACAAATTATGAAAAATTTCACTTTTTTTCAGATTACATATTACTCAACACTCACAAGTTCAAAGTTAGTCAAATCTTTATCATTTTCTGTTGGGACTTTGTATACAGGGCTTGCAATTACCAGTCCGTAAACAGCTACTGCTCCTGCTATTTTTAGTCTTCTTGAGACTTCACTTAAAGTGCTACCCGTTGTCAGAATATCATCAACTACCAACACTTTTTTACCTTTAACAGCCGCTCTATCAACAATTTCGTATGCCCCGATAACATTATTTCGTCTTTCTCTTAAACTTAGTTTTGCTTGCTGTTTATTGTCTTTTACTTTAATAATTGCATCTTTGTTTACAGGCAAATTAAGTTTTAAAGCAAGTGACTTTGCAAGAAGGTAAGACTGGTTAAATCCTCTTTCTTTTTCTCTCTTATACGAAATCGGAACTGGGATAATAACTTGAGCATCTAAATCATTTTGCATATAAGTATCATACATCATTTCTGCAAAATACTTTGCTATCCAACGATTATTCCTAAACTTGAAATTCAAAATCAGTCTTTGTGCATCACCTTGATATTTCAAACTGCTACGGGCAAAGTCAAAGCCTTTGGTATGATTTTGGCACTCTAAACAATAGCAAGCTTCGTTATCTAAGGGCGAGCCGCACTTTACACAAATCCTTCCATTGTTAAAGGGAAAAGTTTTTAAACACTCTTCACACATACAATATTTACTGCCGGTAGGTATTTCTTCTTCGCACACTATACATCTTAGGTTGTCCGGATAAATTGCATCCGCAAGTATAATCTTAATCCTATCAAACAGCACGATTAACTTTTCCTTTATCTTACCCATTTTTATCATTTACACCCGATTTTTGACGGCTTTTTGCTATTTTTTACTCTTTATTATTTGCATTTTAAAGTCATATTTCACTTTATGAACTTATCAATTCAAAGTCGGTTATATCTTCATTATTCTCACAAGGCACATTATATTTAGGGCTTGCAACGGCTAGTCCATACACAGCGGTAGCTCCTGCAATTTTTAACCGCCTTGCAGCTTCACTCATAGTGCTACCAGTAGTTAATATGTCGTCAACTAGCAAAACTTTTTTGCCTTTTACAACTTCCCTTGCTACAATTTCGTATGCCCCGACTACATTTTTTCTTCTATCATTTAATCCAAGTTTTGCCTGTTGCTTGTTATCTTTTATTTTAGTAATAACATCTGTATACAATGGCAAACCTAATTTTTCAGCAAGTGGTTTTGCAATCAAATAAGATTGATTAAAACCCCTTTGTTTTTCTCGTTTGTAAGAAATTGGTACAGGTATTATAATTTCTGCATCTAAAGCATTTTCCATATAAGTATCGTACAACATTTCAGCAAAATACTTTGCTATCCAGCGATTGTTTTTGAATTTTAAACCTAAAACCAATCTTTTGACATCACCTGTATAATTAAGACTACTTCTTGCAAAATCAAAGCCTCTGGTATAGTTTTGGCACTCTAGGCAATATAACGCTTCATTATCTATAGGAGCACCGCACCTTACACATATTCTTTCATTATTAAATGGAAAAGTCTTAAAACACTCTTCGCACATACAATATTTACTGCCCGCAGGAATTTCTTCTTCGCATACTATACATCTGCAGTTATCAGGATAAATTGCATTGCTGAATGTTGTTTTAAGCTTGTCCAAAAATTTAATAAGCTTTTGTTTAAACTCGCTATTATCATTTTTAATAATTCGTTTGCTTTTATCTTTTGCTCTTTTCATACTAGTTTATTTAGAGATTTGCTCTTGGATTCTATCCATTTGTCTTACATACTCTTCTTCCAACATTTGAGTAAGCAGGGTATATCTTTTTGCAGTATAATTGTTGTGAACCATACAATACAAATGTTTGTCGTCGCCTACCAAAACGCTCATTTTTTTAGCTCTTGTTACCGCAGTATAAAGCAAATTTTTTGTCATTAATGTATAACTTCCGCCCATTAAAACTATGACTACAATATCAAATTCACTACCTTGTGACTTATGAATACTAATGCTGTAAGCAAGTAACAACTGGTCAAAAATATCACGGGTATAAACGGCAACTCTTTCATCTTCAAATTCAACTACAAGCTTACCTTCACCTTCATTTACATCTATGATTTTACCTATATCGCCATTAAACACACCTACGCCTAATTCGTCACCACGCGACCACTCTAAGTCATAGTTGTTTACTATATGAATGACTTTGTCAAACTGTCTGTAAATATGCTCACCAATTCTAATTTCTTTTTTACTGCTAAGTGGTGGATTTATGGCGTTTTGCAACTTAACATTAAGGCTATTTACACCGCTTGTGCCTCTTTTAAGTGGGCATAAAACTTGTATATCATAAGGGTCTGCTTTGGTATAGTTAGGTATTCTTCGACTTACCATATCAACTACAGTATCAGCAATCAAATCTTGTCCTTTTACATTTGAGTATAAAAAGTCGCTATCTTGATTTTTAATAATCGGCATTTCGCCATTATTTATCCTGTGAGCGTTTTCTACTATCATACTTTGATTATCTTGCCTGTAAATATAAGTTAAATAACTTACAGGAAGTTTATTAAAGGATATAATGTCCCCCAAAATATTTCCCGCACCTACTGAAGGCAATTGGTCTTTATCGCCTACCATAATAAGCCTACCACCATATTTAATAGCCCCAAGCAAAGCACTAAACACATATTCATCGCACATACTTACTTCGTCTACAATTACAACATCTGCATCAAGGGTAGTATCTTCAGAATAAGTAAAATAACCCTTTCCATTTTTAAAATTTAAATCAAGTAAGCGGTGAATTGTTTTTGCATCGTCCTCGCACGCTTCGGACAGTCTTTTTGATGCTCTTCCCGTTGGTGCACATAAAGTGGTATTAAGGTTAAGTTTTTTAAAAATAAACAATATGCACTTAATAATAGTAGTTTTTCCCGTTCCTGGTCCGCCAGTAATAATATTGACACCATAACGCACAGCATTTTCTATTGCTGCTATTTGGTTTTCGTGCATTTTGATTCCGTTTATTGCTTCAAACTCACTTATATCCGCCCTAATATCTGTGTGCAGTTGTGTTTGATTGTTGTTTAATGATATTAATCTTTCGGAAATTTTCCTTTCTAAAAGATAATACCTGTTAAACATTACTATTGAACTACTCTCGTTTTCCAAAATAACAACTATGCCACTGATTTCCAAAACTTCTACTACACTATCAAATAAAGCCACATATTCTTCCGCATCTAAACTTAACAATTTGAATACCATACTAGATAATTCATATTTAGGAAGGTATGTGTGTCCGCTATTTGCGGCAGCTTGTTTTAAGCAATAAACAATACCCGCTCTAACTCTAAACTCGCTATCAGGTTCAATGCCTATCTCTTGAGCTATTCTATCTGCGGTAACAAAGCCTACTCCGTCCACATCTTCCACAAGCTTATAAGGATTTTTATTGACAATATCCAATGTACTATTGCCATAAGTTTTATAAATTTTTAATGCTAAATTAAGTGAAATTTCAAGTTTTTGAAGTCCTACAATTGTATTTTGTAATTCCTTTAGCTGCATAAAAGCTTCGTGCAATTCCACAGCTTTGTTAACACTAATTCCTTTTACTCTTACAAGTTTTTGTGGATTTTTTTCAATAATGTCAAAAGTTTGCTCGCCAAACTCTTTTACTATCTTTTCGGCTGTAGCTTCGCCAATACCTTTAAACAATCCGCTACCTAAATACTTAATTATACTATCTTCACTATTAGGCAGACAAACCTTAACTCTGCTTATTTTTAATTGTTCGCCGTATTTGCTGTTAGTTATCATTTCACCTTCAAGCTCTACAACTTCACCTTCGCTAATTGGTGGGACAATGCCAACAGCAGTGATACTAATTATAGAATCACTTATAATCAAAACCGAATAACCATTTTCGGCATTACGATATACTACTTTTTCAACACTGCCTTTAACCAACATACACAAATACCAACAACAAAATCGATTTAACTACGATTTTTGATAGTTTTTTTAATTTTAACCAAACAATTTTTCTGCAAGAGTTTTAATTTCTTGAGCTTTATTAGTTTTTTCCCAACTAAATCCTTCTCTTCCAAAATGTCCGTAATTTGAAGAATTTGCATAAATAGGATTTCTTAATTCCAAATAATCTATTAAAGCACTTGGTCTTAAATCAAATACTTTATCTATAATTTCTGTAATTTGTTCGTTTGTATATTTGCTTGTTCCAAAAGTGTTAACTTGCATAGATACAGGTTTTGCAACACCGATGCTATAAGCAACATCAAGCTGACATTTTTTTGCAATACCGCTTGCAACAATATTTTTGCAAATATGTCTTGCCATATAACAAGCTGACCTATCCACCTTTGTAGGGTCTTTACCACTAAAAGCACCACCACCGTGTGGGCAATATCCGCCATAACTATCCACTATAATTTTTCTGCCTGTTAGTCCGCTATCGCCTTGTGGTCCACCAATAACAAATCTGCCTGTTGGATTAATAAAATATTTAGTATTTTCATCAACCATATTTTGTGGGATAACTTTATCAATTATGTGCTTTTTAACTTCTGCTCTCAAAGTTTCCATATCAACATCTGGGTTGTGTTGAGTAGAAAGTACAACTGCTTCAATTCTTGCAGGTTTTTCGTCTATGTACTCTACAGTAACTTGTGCTTTGCCGTCAGGTCTTAAATATTTTAACTCCCCACTTTTTCTTACATTAGTCAACTTTTGAGTCAATTGGTGTGCAAGATATATAGGCATAGGCATTAAACTTTCTGTCTCGTCTGTTGCATAACCAAACATCATACCTTGGTCGCCCGCACCATTTGTATCGTAATCGTCACCACCTGCTTTTTTCTCAATGCTGTTATCTACACCTAAAGCTATATCTGGTGATTGCTTGTCAATACTTGTCATAACTGCAATTGTATTGCCGTCAAATCCAATATCACTGCTTGTATAACCAATCTCACAAACAGCTTTTCTTACAATTTCAGGAATATCCACAACTGCTGTTGTAGTAATCTCTCCCATTACCATTACAAAACCTGTATTACAGCAAGTCTCGCAGGCAACTCTTGCCATTTTATCTTGTGCCAATATAGCATCAAGCACGCTGTCAGATATTTTATCACATACTTTATCTGGGTGTCCTTCGGTAACACTTTCACTTGTAAATAATCTTTTGTTCATACTTATTTCTCCTTTTTTTATCCATTTAATATCGATTTTTGACACTTTTTTTGCCAATTTTTAAATTAACAACTTATAATTAAACTATCTAATATTTATAATATAACGATTATATTTATTTAACTTTTACATAATTAAACATAGTAAATCAATTCAAAAAACAGCAAATTTTTGAGTCAATATTAATCAAAAAAAGCTACTCAATGACAGAGTAGCTTTTTTAAAAAATTCTATCTGTCAAGACAATGTCTTGCGGAATTTAGCACCTTAAAATTAGGTTGCTGTGCAATCAACGGGTCCGTTCCCTCCTGCAACTCATAATAGAAACTATTAAATTTTAATCTTCATTACTACCTAATGTAAACAAATCATCATCGCCGTCAAAGTCGAATTTGTCAACGTGTTCACCAGTCTCAAAAATTTCCATTTCTTGACTTTGTGCAAGATTTGCATCCATATTTTGATAGCATTTCATGCCTGTACCTGCAGGAATCAATTTACCCAAAATAACGTTTTCTTTCAAACCAATCAAGTTATCAACTTTGTTCTTGATAGCTGCAGAAGTTAATACTCTTGAAGTTTCTTGGAATGATGCTGCTGACAAGAAAGATTCTGCTGCCAAACTTGCTTTTGTAATACCTAACAAAGTTCTCTTTGCAGTTGCAGGTCTTCCGCCATTTTGCAATGTCTTTTCGTTATTCTCTTCGTAAGTAAATATGTCATACAAGTCACCTGGCAACATATTTGTATCGCCTTGTGTTTCAATCTTAACTTTCTTAAGCATTTGTCTGATAATAATTTCAGTATGCTTATCGTTAATATGAACACCTGATGAGCAGTATGCAGATTGTACTTCCTTAATCAAGTACTCTTGAACACCTTTTACACCACGAGTTCTAAGCATATCTTGTGGATATACAGAACCTTTTGTAAGTGATGTACCAGCATCAACTTTATCGCCATTTTTAACGATTACAGTTTGACCATAGTTATACTTATACTCTTTAACATCATTGTTATCAGAAGTAATAGTAATAATTCTGTTATCTTTATCGTGAAGAACTGTACCTTGAATGTCTGACAAAATTGCCTCACCCTTAGGTCTTCTAACTTCAAACAACTCTTCTACACGTGGCAAACCTTGTGTAATATCATCCGCTGTCGCAACACCACCTGTGTGGAATGTTCTCATTGTAAGCTGTGTACCTGGCTCACCGATAGATTGAGCTGCAATAACGCCAACTGCTTCACCAAGTTTAACAATATTACCAGATGCCATATTTGCACCATAACATTTAGCACAAACACCTTGTTTTGACTTACAAGACAAAGCACTTCTTATACGAACAGCCTTAACACCCGCTTGCTCAACCATTTTAGCTTGCTCTGCATTTAGCAAAGTATCTGCCTTAACAAGGATTTCGCCTGTTTCAGGGTGAATGATATCGTCCATACAATAACGGCCTTTAATTCTGTCACCAATGCCTTCAAGTGGTTTATCACTATCCGCACCCAAAATTGCAGAAACAACAAAACCTTTTGTATCGCCACAATCTTCTTCATTTACTATGCAATCTTGTGCAACGTCAACCAAACGACGAGTTAAGTAACCTGAGTCAGCTGTTTTAAGTGCTGTATCTGCTAGACCTTTACGTCCACCATGTGATGAAATGAAGTACTCTAGTACTGACAAACCTTCACGGTAGTTAGCTTTAACTGGAAGTTCGACTGTTTTACCAGATGGGTCAGCAACCAAACCACGCATACCGCAAAGCTGAGAAATCTGTCTCATACTACCACGAGCGCCTGAGTGAGCCATCATATAGATAGGGTTGAACTTACCAAGTCCTGCCTCCAAAATCTTGTCGACTTTCTTTTTAGCATCTGTCCAAGCTTGAATAACTTGGTTATATCTGTCATCTTCTGTAAGTAGACCACGACGGAATTTCTTTTCGATATCCAAAACAACTTGCTCTGTTTCCTTAACGATTTCATATTTCTCTGGTGGAATGTGCATATCGAACACAGATGTTGTAATAGCACCGATAGTAGAATATTTGTAACCTTGTGCCTTAATCTTATCCAAAACTACAGAAGTTTCAGTTGCTCCCTTATATTTAAAGCAAGCGTCAACGATTTTAGACAATTGGCTCTTACCAACCAAGAAATCTATTTCTAAATCCAAATCCATTTCTGGAGAGTTGTCTTTGCTAATAGGAAGCTCTGGGTTATATCTCTTTACAAATTGCAAATCTTGTGGAATTGCCTCGTTAAAGATAAATCTGCCAACAGATGTTTTAATATTCTTTTGATAATGCTTTTTAACAATTTCGCCATTGATTTCAACTTCTTTTTCCATAGTAGCACGAATGCTTACTACATCTTGAAGTCCGATTTCTTTTAGTTGATAAGCCATTAAAGCTTCATTGAAACTGCGGTAGCATTTCAAATTGTAATTGTTTGGATTTTCCCAGTATTTATCAGCATCAATCTTGATTTCATTGTTGTTTTCATCAATAGTGATAGCTTCTTTTTGAATAGTCAAATAGTAAGAACCGATAACCATATCTTGAGATGGAGAAACGATTGGGTTACCATCTGAAAGTTTCAAAATGTTATTTGTAGCAAGCATCAAAAATCTTGCTTCTGCTTGAGCCTCTAAGCTCAATGGTACGTGAACAGCCATTTGGTCACCGTCGAAGTCAGCGTTGAACGCACCGCAAGCTAGTGGGTGCAATTTGATAGCTCTACCTTCAACCAATACTGGCTCAAATGCTTGAATACCAAGTCTGTGCAATGTTGGAGCACGGTTTAAAAGTACTGGGTGGTCTTTAATGACATCTTCCAAAATGTTCCATACTTCGTCAGTACCTTTCATAATGTACTTTCTTGCAACTCTTATATTTAAGCAGTAGTTAAGTTCAACCAATTTTTTGATAACAAATGGTTTGAACAACTCAAGTGCCATTTCCTTTGGAAGTCCGCATTGATACATTTTTAGTTCTGGACCTACTACGATAACAGAACGACCTGAGTAGTCAACACGCTTACCAAGCAAGTTTTGACGGAAACGACCTTGTTTACCCTTTAACATACCTGTCAAAGACTTTAGCTCACGTCCGCCTGGACCTGTAACTGGCTTACCTCTTCTGCCGTTATCAAACAAAGCATCAACTGCCTCTTGTAACATTCTCTTTTCATTTCTAACGATAATGTCAGGAGAACCATACTCAATTAATTTTTTCAAACGCTTATTACGAGTGATAACTCTTCTGTACAAATCGTTCAAGTCAGATGTTGCATATCTGCCACCATCAAGTGGAACCATTGGTCTCAATTCAGGTGGAAGAACTGGAATAACATCAAGAATCATCCATTCAGGGCGGTTACCGCTAACTCTGAATGATTCAATAATATCAAGTCTTTTAGATGCTTTTAGCTTTTTAGCACCTTCGCTCTTAGCGATTTCTTTTTTAAGTTTTTCAGCTTCTTGCTCTAAATCAAGTTGCTTTAACAATTCCTTAATTGCTTCTGCACCCATCATTGCTTTAAAGCTGTTTCTACCATACTTTTCTTGTTTTTCACGATACTCTTGGTCATTGATAGTTTGTTTGTATACCAAATCGGTTTCACCCGGGTCAATAACTATAAATCTTGAGAAATACAATACGCTATCAAGTTCCTTAATACCGATATCAAGACACAAGCCGATTGAGCTTGGTGTACCTTTGTAATACCAAATGTGTGAAACAGGAGCAGCTAGCTCAATATGTCCCATTCTTTCACGACGAACTTTGCTATCTGTTACTAAAACGCCGCATCTGTCACAAACAGTACCTTCATTTTTCTTTTTATATTTACCGCAAGCACACTCCCAACTGCGAGAAGGTCCGAAGATTACTTCGCAGAAAAGACCGCCTTTTTCCGGTTTTTGTGTTCTATAGTTGATTGTTTCGGCATTGACAACTTCACCTTTAGACCAACTTCTGATTTTATCTGGAGATGCAACTCCTATCTGGATAGAACTAAAATTATTTAATTCAAACATTTTCTACCTCCATTACTCTTTATCGTCATTACCAATACCAATATCAAACAAATCGCCTGCATTAATATCGTTATTTGACTCATTTGCAATATCAAACAATTCACCTGCGTTGATACCATCATCGCCAGTAGGATTATCATTGATACTGAATCCCAACAAATCATCATCTTCAAATGAGAAGTCATCTAAGTTGTAAGAATTGTTATTATCTATACCAAAAATGTCAAGTTCGTCACTTCCGCCAACAATATCAACTTCCTTAAGTTCTTTAGGCTCTGTATAATTGTTTGTAACACCTTTTGAACTATATGTGTCAATACTGATTTCGTCGCCATTATCATTCAAAGTACGAACGTCCAAGCACAATGACCTAAACTCTCTTACCAATACCTTAAATGCTTCAGGTATACCTGGCTCACAGATTGCGTTGCCCTTAACAATAGAGTTATAAATATTTGTACGGCCTTCAACGTCATCTGATTTAACAGTAAGAATCTCTTGCAAAATGTGAGATGCCCCATAAGCTTCCAATGCCCAAATTTCCATTTCACCGAATCTTTGACCACCGAATTGTGCTTTACCACCAAGTGGTTGTTGAGTAACCAATGAGTAAGAACCTGTAGCTCTTGCGTGAATCTTATCGTCAACCAAGTGGATAAGTTTCAACATATACATATAACCAACTGTAACTGGGTTTTCAAATGCTTCACCTGTTCTACCATCAAACAACTTGATTTTACCTGTTGAGCTTAAGTTGTTTTCAATGAACAATTTCTTAATATCATCTTCTGATGCACCGTCAAATACAGGAGTTTCAACCTTCCAGTTAAGCATTTTAGCAACATATCCCAGGTGAACTTCAAGCACCTGGCCGATATTCATACGAGAAGGCACGCCCAATGGGTTAAGTACGATTTGTAGTGGTGTACCATCTTCCATAAATGGCATATCTTCTTTTGGCAATACTCTTGATACAACACCCTTGTTTCCGTGACGACCCGCCATCTTATCACCAACGCCAAGTTTACGTTTTTGAGCAACATAAACAACTACTTTCATATTAACGCCAGGAGATAGCTCGTCCTTATTAGCTCTTGTAAATACCTTAACATCTACAACTATACCTTTTTGTCCGTGTGGCAATCTTAAAGAAGTATCTCTAACATCTCTAACTTTTTCACCAAACATTGCTCTTAGCAATCTGTCTTCAGGAGTAAGGTCTGTCTCACCCTTAGGTGTAACTTTACCAACCAAAATATCTTCACTTGATACTGTACTACCAATTTGAATAATACCATCTTCGTCAAGATTTTTAATCATATCGTCACTTAAGTTAGGAATATCACGAGTGATTTGCTCTGCACCTAGCTTACTGTCACGAGATTCAATTTCATACTCTTCGATATGAACAGAAGTAAATACATCGTCTTTTACCAAATCTTCACTGATAAGTATAGCGTCCTCGTAGTTGTAACCTTCCCAAGACATAAAGCCGATAAGTATATTTTTACCAAGTGCCAACTCACCTTGTGAAGTTGCAGGTCCGTCAGCAATGATTTCACCTTTGTTAATCTTTTGTCCCAATGAAACAATAGGTCTTTGGTTTATGCAAGTGCCTTGGTTTGACCTTTCAAACTTACGCAATACATATTCTTTTCTAGTACCATCGTCACCAGTGATAACAACTTTTTCGCCGTCAACATAGCTTACTGTACCATCGATTTCAGATAAAATACATACGCCACTATCATAAGCGATTCTATGTTCGATACCTGTAGCAATGATAGGAGCTTCTGTTTTAATTAGTGGAACTGCTTGTCGTTGCATGTTAGAACCCATCAACGCACGAGATGTATCGTCGTTCTCTAAGAATGGGATAAGTGATGCAGCAACAGATACCAATTGTTTAGGGCTTACGTCCATATAGTCAACACGGCTTGCATCAACTTCACGGATATCTTCACGAATACGACAAGTAACACGCTTATTTTTAAAGCTGCCGTCATCATTTAATTCTACATTTGCTTGTGCAACAACATATTTATCTTCTTCGTCTGCTTGCAAATATTCAACAAAATCTGTAACAATTCCGTTTTCTTTGTCAACTTTGCGGTATGGAGCTTCAATAAAGCCATACTCATTAACTTTTGCATAAGTTGCAAGTGAAGAAATAAGACCGATGTTTTGACCTTCTGGTGTTTCGATAGGACACATTCTACCATAGTGAGAGTGGTGTACGTCACGAACTTCAAAGCCTGCACATTCTCTATTCAAACCACCTGGTCCTAATGCTGATAACTTTCTCTTATGAGTAAGCTCTGCGATTGGGTTGTGGTGGTCCATAAATTGTGACAATTGTGATGAGCAGAAAAACTCTTTAATAACACTTGTCACAGGTTTGATATTGATATAAGATTGAGCAGTTTGCTCGTTATCGTCTTGAGTAACGCTCATTCTCTCTTTAATAACTTTTTCAAGTCTTACTAAGCCTACACGCATTTGATTTTGAAGTAATTCACCAACTGCTCTTACTCTTCTGTTTGCTAAGTGGTCGATATTATCAATCTCACCAAAGCCTGATGCGTGTGCAAGGTTGATATTCATTGTAGCAATGATATCGTCCATTGTAATATGTTTAACTACCAATTCTTTTGCGTTTTCTTTGATTGCATTAATCAAATCTTCACCGCTGTAGTCTTGCATCATTTGTTTCAAAACAGGATAGTACACTCTTTCGTTAATACCAAGTTCCAAAGGATTGCAATCAACAAAAGCTGTCAAATCAACAGTGTTGTTACCAATCATTTTAAACACACCGCCGTCGCCATTTGCGTTGTAAAGCAATACTTCGTTTATACCTGCATTTTGAATATTCAAAGCTACTTCTTCAGAAATAACTTCGCCTTTAGTCGCAAAAATTTCGCCGTCTTCGCTAACAATGTCACTTGCAGCAGTTTGATTAGCAATACGAGTAGCAATAGAAAGTTTTTTGTTAAACTTGTATCTACCAACTCTTTGAGTATCGTATCTTTTGCTGTCAAAGAACATATTATTAATAAGCTCTGTAACGCCGTCAATAGTAGGAACTTCGCCACTCTTCAACTTTTTGAAAAGTTCGATTTTTGCATCGTCAACATTGCGTGCAATATCCTTCTCTATTGTGTCTTTAAGCATTTGGTTATCACCAAACAACTCAAAAATTTGTTCATCTGTACCAAAACCTAACGCTCTGATAAATGTAGTTGCAGGAAGTTTTCTCTTTCTGTCAACAACAACGTACAAAATATTATTTGAATCTTGTTTAAACTCAAGCCAAGCACCCCTGTTAGGAATAACAGTAGTATCAAAACGGTCAATACCATTTCTGTCCTTTTGAGCAGTTGTATAAACACCCGGGCTTCTAACTAATTGAGAAACGATAACACGCTCCGCACCATTGATAATGAATGAACCGCTGTCAGTCATAAGTGGGAATTCACCCATAAACACTTCATTATCCATAATGATAGGTTCGCCTTCGGTATTCTTTTTGATAAGTCTGACTTTAACCTTCAATGGTACTGCGTAAGTAGTATCTCTGTCCTTACACTCTTTAACAGAATACTTAGGATTCATATCCAAATAGTAATCCAAAAACTGAAGTTCCATTCTTCCGGCGTGGTCTTTAACCGGCGAAAAATCTTGCAAAACTTCACCAATTCCTTTTTCCAAGAAATTTTTGTAAGAGTCCTTTTGCAAAGCGATAAAATATGGAATATCAATTGTCTCTTTTATTTTGCTAAAAGAAACTCTTTCTGTATTGCCATATTTAACTTTGTGAATATTTGACATATTGCACTCTCCTTATAAAAAACTTTCAAATGCCATTAAAACATTGCGCATATAATGACATTATAATACCCTACTATTGTACAACAACCGCCTTTTTTAGTCAAATATAATTCATTATATATTTTAAATTAATTTTAAAACCAAATAAACACACATATTTTGATAAAAAACCTGACAAAACAACAATATTTTCAAAAATAATCGCAAATAAATTTTACCCAAATTTTTCATTGTAATTTTTTAGAAAAATAGGTTTAGCCAGATACTCTCTATAGTGCTTTGTTCGGCGAAAAAATATCATACGCAAACGCATTAAGTTTGTATGACTTTTAAATTGTCTATTTCATATTTTTTAGCTTAACTTTATCAAAATTTTGTAGGTAAATAATCTCAAAATTATCAAATTTAATAGCTTTATAGCAATTTTAACAAAAAAAATAACACTATTAAGAAATTTTTAATAGTGTTTTTTATATTTAATATTTTTATCTTTATTATATTTATCTTTATAAAATAGTGCAAAATATTTCCTAATCTTCCAAACCCGCAAGGTAATCAATAGACACACCAAAATACTGAGCGATTGCTATTAACTTAGATAAAGTTGGTTCACTCTTTCCAAGTTCCCAGCAACTGATAATTGATTTGCCTACATCTAAATCTTTAGCCAATTGAATTTGACCAATCCCCTTTTCTAATCGCAACGCAAGTAAGCGTTCTGCAAATGCACTTTTCATATCTAAAATATTACCATAATATTGGGAAAAATACTCAAATTCCCAATAAATTGGAAGAAAAGGCTTGACATTCCCAATATATTGGGAGTATAATAAAAACATAAAACTTAGGAGGAATAAAGTGTGTTTTGTAATAATTGCGGTAAAGAAATAGACAACAATGCAGCAATTTGTCCTTATTGCGGTGTTGTTGCAAATAAAAATGCTTTAAATTCTGCCACAAACATTAACCAATCCAATACAATGGCAACAGTTGGTTTTGTATTTTCCTTTTTCATCGCTATAGTAGGACTTATTTGTTCTATTATTGGATTAAAAAGGGCGCCTGAATTTGGTGGCAACGGAAAAGGGTTAGCTATTGCAGGCATCATTATAAGCATAATTTCTATTATTTTTACAATTATATTAATTGCAAGTATGGCATCACTTATAGGCGCTGTTGCAACTTTTTGATAATAATGTTCAATCAAAAAATATAAGCCCTTCTTAGCGGGCTTATATTTTTATACTTATAATTATAATTCACTGCCAATAGATGTAACTTTGTGTAGCCTGCAAGTTGCAATATTTAATCATAATATTCTTCAGGATTAATAAAGTGCATTCCAAATCTTGGGTGATTTTGCAATATAGAAAAAAACAAATTTACTGCTTCTGCTATTGCAAGCTTATCTTCATTTGAGCAGTTTTCTTCAAGATAATAATTTCCATTTTTATCTGTTTGGACAATTATATCAATTACCTTTGAAAAGTCAACCCCTAGTGGTAATGACATATCATCTTTCATAACTTCCATAGCAAAACCAAACGCACTTCTTTTTTTAATATTTTCATCATTGCTGACATTTTTGTACATAGGCCAATTGACTAAATCATTGTCATAATATGCACCTGTAACAATTTTTTTAAGAAATACAGTATAAAAGAAAGATTTTTTAAACATTTCAAGATTTTCAGGGTGTTTCTCATCACTTAAAGCTTCAACTAAGAATTTTATTTTTCCACCCAAATCATTTGTATTTAAACCTGTATATATATCATCGTATTGAAGTTTTCCACCTATCATTGGCGAATGTAATACTCCACCGATTATTTTATCCCCCTTACGAACTGAAGAGCGTAGTTTAGCCATAGCATGAAACAGATAAAAACTATTAGCTTTTGCAAAAGTAAGTTGTTTTTCTGTCAATTTATCACTATCATAAATTAAGTATTTATTATCCATTCAATCACCTCATAGTATATATAATATTATAATGACATAATTTTGTTAATTTGTAAATACAGATTAGCAAAATTGTTGTATTCTTTATAAAAATAATGAAATATTGCTTAAAGATTGCTTATTTAAATAAAATATAAAAATTATGTCAATCAACTAAGCCCGCCTAAATCAGCGGGCTTTAAATCAATCAATCACTATTTCTGTTTCTATATTTGTTGGGTCGTCATTATCATCTACTTTTTTTTCTACAGTTTGCTCTTGAATTGAAACAGCTGCTTGCTCTGAGTCTTCTTTTACATCGTTTTCATCTTGCTTTTTCTTTTCTTCTAAATATCTTTTTTCGTCTTTCATAAGCTTACTACAAATAAACATTGTTGCCCTTGTCATTTTGGAAATATTATGAGCAACCACTATTAATAAACCTAGCAAAAATATACCTATAATACAATTAATAAAACCTACAAAAAGTGATGTTACACCATCTTGAACGCTAAAGCAGAAATTAATAATCATAGCTATTAAATTTGCTGCAAGTAAAAGTGAACAAATTACTATAAAAATAATTGTAAAAAGTTTTTTCTCTTTCTTTAAATTCTCATTAGGGTCGTCTTTTACGTGGTCCGGCAAAAAAGCTTCAAACAAATCTTTTGTTTTATCATTGTTTTCTTTTTTCATAATTTCTCCTGTTCCCACAATTTTATTATTAACAAAACCAAGAAAATACTAAAATTTGTTGTATTTAACAATAAAACTGAAACTTTAATCTAAGGCACTGCATTTCCACACAAACAGAAATGAAATTCCTTATTTTTTATTTTATCACTTTTTAAACTTTCTGTCAATACCACAAAAATATTTTTTACAATTAAAATCAATAAATAATTCCCAATCAAATTCTTAATATGTAGAATAATTTATAATTATATCAATACTTTTATTACACTTAGCCACGCAAAAGATAATTTAAGTTATTTAATGTACTATATTTAATCAAATTGATATAAAATTTTTGATTAATTTCATTAATATCAATTTATAGTTTGTTAAATAAAATATTTTTTTAATATAAATTTTTCATTGTTTTAGTTTTCCATTTTAATATGGTATCTTTATTGCTTCTTCTGCTAAATCATCAACTGTTTTTGCATTGCTACCTTTTCCGACTGCTTTAAAGTACCAATCTGTGCCGCGTCTATATGCCATACCTATTATAATTGCCGTATTGTTTGCGTAATTTGCTGTTGCTTTAAACTCTATAAGTCCTTTGCCTTTGACAGGGTCATATAGTCTAATATACATATTTTTAACATCGCTTAATTTTTGATGTCTATCTTCACAATTATATATATTTAGCACAAAAATTAGCCTATCTCTGTTTTTTGGGACTTTGTCAAGATATGTAGTAATATTTTCGTCATCATTACCACCATTACTCTCTCCTGTCAGATTGTCGCCGTGATGTATAACACAACCATTTGGGTGTACTAAATTTCTAAAATATATTAATTCTTTAGCACCATTACCTGCAACGACAACAGAAGAATCCAAATCCATTTGTTCCCCGTATATTACAGGGTCCCAACCTACGCCAACTTCAATACGGCTCAATTTTCCACCATTAGGCATACGAATTTTAATTTCCTGTCCTTGTGACAATCTAACTATATCGCCTTCTTTGTAACTACCGCTAACAATTGGTTCGGAATAATCAATCTTCAAATTATTACAATAAATGCACTGAAAATCGTACCCTTTTGACGATTTGCACCCAAACAAACTTTTGTTACAACTACAACCTGATATAACTCTATTGCCACATTTATTACAGGCAATTAAGTTTTTAGCAGTTTTAAAAGTTGTCTGCTTAACTTCCGATGACATTACTTCGGCTTGCTGTTTTGTAACGCCAATCATATTTACAGCTTCCCATACACCTTTGTTTTGTCTTAATTCTATTGCAACATATTGATTTGACTTATTGCAATATGCTTTTATAAATTTAGCCATAATCTATATCCTTATCAAAAATTTAATTAAAAATAAATCCACCAAACTTCCCAAATTATAGGCATTGAAATTATTATTGCAGCGACAGCTATTATATATAAAATAGCAAAGAAAATCTTTGTTTTTATTTTAAATTTAAAACAAAATATAAAGCTAAACACTGCCATTACAAGAGAGATTACGCTAGGCAACACTGCTATAGAAATTCCACACACAAATGTAATTGCTACTGCAATAAAATATTTCTTTTTGTTCACAAACTCGAATGTTGCCCTTATGTGACCTATTAATGCAACGATACCTATAATTGTTGTCAACACTAAAAACAAAATATTATTAAAATCATAATTTTGCGTAGCAGAAACCATATTGCTTATTACTAAAATTCTTCCAAAACTATCGTACTCCAAATAACTTATTATTTGTCCCAATACAAATCCCACTATCATTAAACTTGCCATTGTTAAAGACAATATGCGATTTTTTCTTTCAGATATACTTTTGGTAACTTTAGTAAGAAACATTTTTTCTCTTGATACTTTTACAGGTTTTTTGCGACCGCACACAAAACATTCTTCTGTTTCATCATCATTATTTGTTGAACAATATTCACAAATCCACGCCATTAATATCCTCCAAAATAACCTTAAATCAAAAATTACTAGCGATTTTTGACGGTTATTTTAATGTTAAATATAACATATTATTTTTTGATTATCAAATTAGATGTTTTTAAAATTGTTACAGAAACAAATTGTTTGCCGCCTGAAGCTTTTATTAAGACATAGCCTTTAATGCCATTTTTTTCTGCTTTTGCAACTTGTTTAAAACCCCTTCCTGTTATAGTATCAGTATCAAATTTGTAATCTGCTTCGCTCTCCCACATACTACCGTCTTCATAAATTTTGATTTCTGGTGTAGAGGTGTCACTAGTTTTAACAGCTGTTGTCGTTTCTGTTTTAACTTCCGTAGAATCAGACATTGTTTTTGTCTCACTGCTGCTATCTTTTTTACTGCTTGCCCCTTTACTTGCCATACCAAGCATAATAAGCTGTTCTTTTTTGAACACTCGTTTAGTGCCGTCAGGTTTAACTAAAGCATAGCATTTTGTGTCATTTATTTTAACTTGACTAGAAGAAACAAAACCTTTATCTTTTAGCAGGTCGTTATCAATAGTAATATCGTGCTCTGCCCAAGGCTCACAATACCCAGTTAATGCACCTGCAGCAGGAGCTTCAGCAGACTCACCTTCAACCAAAACATAAGGTGATTTTAAATCTAAGACTTTTTTATTCTTCAATGCTTCCAACACTTCTAAAGCGGTTGGTCTGTCATTAGGATTAGGTTGCAACATTGCTGCAATCAAATGTCTTAAATATTTATCTTTTATTTTACTACTTACAATCAATCTTGCATCTTCAGAAAGCATAGCTTCACAGCAATAAACAGTTTTGCCTTTATCTTCCCTTTCCTTAAGTTTGCCAGTTAAACCAGTAATTTTAGGGTGAAGACCTTTTATCCTACTTTTACCTTTGTCATCAACATATTTTTCAGTAACCAAATAATCGTGGAATACTAAGCCTAAAGAGAAAATATCCGCTTTAGTTGTCAAGTATTTTAGTGATTCGTCATCAAATTCATAAGAAAAAGCTTCAGCAAGTTCTGGTGCCATAAAACTTTGGTCACCACCTAAATCTTCTATGCGTATATCATTTTCAAAATAACTTCTGTCAAAGTCTATAATTTTTGCAACAATATTGCCCATAGAATTTTTTGCAGCTAGTATATTTGTCCTTTTCAAGTCACTATGTACTACTTTTTTTCTGTGAATATTGAAAAGTGCGGCAGCAGCTGTTTTCATTACAAGCAATTTTTCATCTAAAGTTAGTTTTAATATTTCTTCATCTTCAATCAAATGCTCAACAAACTCAGTTGCTTCAATGTAGTTAATATCGTCAACAAACCAATCTGTCGGCAAAATTATATTACCGCCACTACCTGCTAATTCTGCAAGTTCCTTATTTATTTTGACACGATAATCTTTAAACGCATTAAATTCGTTTACCAATTTGTTTTTAAAAGACTCCGATAAAGTCCCGTCATTTCTTGGCAATTTATATTGGTCATACAATTTCAAAAAGTATTTTTTTCCGTCTTTCATAGCGGTTGCTATACAACCAAAACTTGACTTGTTCCAATCACCATTAAGTTTATATCCTTTTACAACTATCATAATAATTTGCTCTCCCTAAAGTGTCTATTATAGTTAGATAAATATTCTTTATACAAAACATTTCTCGTTTCCAATGCAGCAACAACTTTCGCTTTCTTTTCCTCAGTTTTTGCATTTTTAAGCTGCAATGTCTTTAAAATTGTTTCAGGAATTAAACGTCTCTCGCTGTCGTAAATTTTACTAATTAAATAATTAGCATTTCTTTCCCAGTATGGCAAAATATCACTAGGTTTAGAACTATAAGCATTCATTTCTTCTCTTATATTTGAAATTGCCGCATTCTTTTTATCTATATTAACTAAATATTTTTGCAACAATTCAAATGCTTCATTATCTTCTCTTATGTTATTTATGTTTATTTCGTGATTAATTATCTTAGAAACAACTTGTTTAACATCGGGGGCTTCATTTTTAACAACGATATCTGTATATTTCATTACACGATTACAATCTTCAACAAAATTCTTATTTACATTTGTAGGGTTTAAAACTAGTTTATCAAAATCACCAGTACCCATTACAAGACAATCAATCAAATTTCTAATACTTTTTCTAAATATAGCATCCGATTGCCAAGAAAGTAATGAACCTTTATTTGCTTTTCTCTCTAAATCATTAAACACTTTTTTCAAAATTTCCATTTTTTTATTATAATCGTTCGTGTAATCATTTAATATAGTCTTATGTTCATTTTTAAGTACAAAGCAATTATTTTTAAATTCCAAAATCTTAAGTTTTTTCAAATTCATTTGCAAATTAATCGGAGTATTTTTTAAATCAGAATATTTTCTCATAGAAGGATTTAAAAGCCAATAATGCTTTACCCATTCTGTAATTTTTTCGTCATAATAATCTCTACTTTGATTTAACCTATTAAGTTTTCTTTGCAATTCAAAATATTCTTTTGACATATTTTGACCATTATTACTTATCTCTTTAACAAAATCTCTAATTGCAGGGACTTTTATCAACTCGTCTTTAAAACTGTATAAATTTTTATTTAATTCGTTATTTAATGTCTCCAATTCTTCGTCATAGTTTCTAGTAAAAATATCTGGCAATCTTTTAACGATATTTTTATCTATGTACTCTTTTCTTTTGGCTGCATCTTTTACAACCTGTGCAAAGTCAGAATACCCAAAAGTAAGCAATGCAATCGTATTGCTATCGTCGTGATTTCCTTCTTCTTTCATAAATTCATTAAATATACGCGCTACCATTTCAAAGTTTGTACTTTGACAGATAGTATCTAGCATCAAGTACTCCAAATCTAAAGGCGATGCAAAACAAGCACATTTATAAACACCATCAGTTGCATTAAACAAAATGCAAGGTTTTTTAAATGTTTGATACCTTGTTTCAAGCTTAAAAGGCTTTGTCAAACTAATTAGATTGTACATTGTTTCGCCTTTTTCGTGGTCGTCTGTATTTTGCGCTAAACCGTCTTTGTCCAAAACATAACCGCGTGAATCACCTGCCCATAAGTATATAACTTCAACTTCTTTTTCAGTTTCATTTGTAAGTGCCACAACCAAAGTAGTTGGAAGCAAATAACTACCTGTAATTTTTGACTCCAAAACTAGTCCCATATTTTCAGCCAATTTACCAAGTTTTTTGCAAATAATTTTAATTAATTTTTCGCTTATTGTATTCAAAAACAAATCAAAATCTGCAATTGAAAGTTTATTTTTTTGCTCAAAAATACTCTCTTTTTTAAATTCTGGATTGTATTTTAATTCATACAAAACCACTGCTGTTACTAATCTTGATGCGAAATAACCACTATGACACATAGTGTTGGAATTTTTCATATAATAATCTTTTCTTTCAAACAAATCTTTAAAGCTTTCTAACACAAATGCTTTAAAGTCTTCTTCTAAATTAGGAAAAACTTGGTTTAATGCAATATCACAAAACATATCTTTATCCAAAATTTCTTTATTGATTTTAGAATGTGTAAATCCACCACGTCCGCCAAGGCCATCGGCGACTATCAAAATACCATCAGCAGCATAAGGATAACCATCTTCTCCCACACTTAAATAATGATTTTGGTCAATCTTAACCTTTTTTTGATAATTAAGTAACATATTCATTTTTAATTCCTCCAAAAGTTTTTCCATCAACTTTCTTTTGTTTCAACTACAAATACTATTACAAAACAAAACTAATTTATCTTGCAATAGTTTAGTTATAGTCAACAGAGCGGGCTGTATATCAACCCGCTTTATTGATATATTTAATATAAAGCTTCTAAAACTTAATTTAATTCTATTAATAATTTAACTATATCTACTTTCAAATTGATTTAACAAGCAAGTTAATGCAAGTATCAATATCCGTATCGTCACAACCTGCACCAGCTTTTGATGCGATATGGAAAGTATTTGCCCAATCCGCACAGCTTGGCCAAGGATTAGAATCAGGCGCGAATAATAAAAGTCTCTGTGCTCTTCTATTCATATATTGACCTTCCCACCACTCTCTAAGCTCACCGATAGACTTTGGAATATCAGTTGGATATAAAGGACTTTCTTTTCTCTCTCCAAGTTCCAAAGCTGAAGCATCAGTATAAAGCATAATAATATGTCTTTGAACTGCACCTTCTTTTGTCCAATCAGATTTCATTGCAAGTGCTAAAGCTTCCAAAGAGTTTTCAGGCTCATCTCCACCACCTATTGCTTCAATATTTTGAACAAATTCGTTAAAAGCTTCTTGTTCTTGGTCTAATTCAAAAAACTTTGATTCAACCATTGGTTCTGAATCGCAACCATAATCACGGAATACAATAACTTTTATACGGAATTGTTGAACAGATTTTTCTGCTCTGTCCATTTCTTCTGCAAATTTTTTGTAAAATTGCTTTGCATTCTTTTTTACTTCTTCAATTATCGGTGACATACTAGCTGTAGCATCGATACACATTACTAAGTCAACATTATAATCTAATGAACTTTGACCTCTTCCACTTCCTATTGGCATAACCATTCCTCCATAGTTTAATAATTTTATTTTTTAATTTAATTACATAAATACAAACTTGAGATTTATATTTATCATTATTTTACTTTTTCCAAGAAATCTTTTAAATTAATCATTCCCTTTGCAAGCATAAAGAATTTGTCATTATAGTGGTCAACAATGAGATTTGATAAATGTACCATATCATAAATAACTTGTTTTGAGATTATACTATCACAATAAATTTGACTCATCCTGTAACTTATTGTTTCTCTTTCAGCGTTAATCTCAAATGTTCCACGATTGAGACCATTATTTGCGTGATTAACCGCAATTGCCCATTCTGCAATTTTACTTGCATCAATTTTAACTGGCAAAATCGAGTACAACAATATGTGTTCCATATCTGCATTAATAGAAAATATATAATCCATATCCAAATCGTCGCCACAAAAAGTAAAACTTATTGTGTTGTCTTCTTCATCAAATTTATATTTCCATTCATTTTCTTCAAAAACTTCCTTTATAAGCTCAATAAGCTTATTTGCATAATTCTTTTTGCTATCACTCATAGTTTTTCTCCTTATTTTTGACAAATTAAATCTTTAATTTGTTCTAATGACAATTTATTATTTGCGACAATAACAAACTTATCATTAAACCTGTCCACAATCGTTACAATTGCTCGAAACAAATAATCAAACATATCTTCACCGATAATACAATCATTATAAGCAGTGCTTAGTGTAAAAATAATTTTATTATCTTTATGTAACGCAAATTGTCCCATAACACACTCATAATTTGCATAAGCAATTGCAGTAGCTGTTTGAACCAAATATTCATCTTTCACGCTAAACGGCATTATTGACATTGCCATAATTTGATTAATATCTTTGTTAACTTGCATCGATAATAAAATCGGCAAGTCTTCACCTTTACCACCAGTTACAACCATCAAATCTTTTTCGACTTTATCATATACAAAACCTTTTTTGTCCATAAAATTGCACATAGTTTCATATAATTCTTGTGCCAATTCCATATTTTCTATTTCACCCATAATTTACCTCCTATTTATTAAAAACCTAATCTCATTTTTTTAGGTGTATTAATCTTAAATTCATTATCCTTACTTGCTAAGTCAAAGTCGTCTTTTAAAAGAACGATATCTTTTTTACCGCTAAGTTGACATCTCATTGATGCTTTAGCCCAAGTTCTTTCAAAAAGGTTTCTAACAAACCTTGCATTACTAAATTCTTTTGCCTGAACAAATTCATCTGACAAATTGCTAAAATACTTATGTGCTTCTTCAAACAATGATTCTTCGTACTTAAACTTGCTTTTAACCATTGATACAAATATTTCATACAACTGTTCTTTTGTAAAGTTAGGAAATTCAATCGTGTAAGGCATTCTGCTTGCAAGCCCTGCGTTACCTTTCATTAATATTTCCATATCATCGGTATATCCAGCCATAATAACGACAAAATCGTCACGATGATTTTCCATTTGAGCAATCATAGTGTCCAAAGCTTCTCTACCATAATCTCGGCTACCTTTATCACCATAATATAATGAATAAGCTTCGTCAATAAACAACACCGAACCATACGCATCACGAAACATACTTGCAGTTTTTGGTGCTGTTTCACCAATATGCTCTCCGCAAAAATCTCTACCTTTATATTCGTAAAAATTACCAACTCGCAATACGCCTTTTTCTTTTAAAACTCTGCCAATTATCCTTGCAACCGTTGTTTTTCCCGTTCCGGGATTTCCTACAAATCTCATATGTATGCAAGGCCTTTCGCCAATGTCAAGCTTTTTAGAAAGTTCAATTTGTGCTATAATTTCTTCTACACGTTTTTTAATATTCTCTCCGCCAACCAATTTAGATAGTTGCTCTAAACCACTTGTGCTACCTGTAGGAATATTTTTATTCCAAAGTTTAATATCACGGCTCACAATCAATTTGTTATCGCTCTTTTTATTAACATTGCTTAATTGTTTATCATAGATAATTTCTTTTACAACTTTAAATATTGTGTTCAGTCCATAAAATTTCCCATCACTCTTTTCTTCTGTTATTCTTTCAAAAAACTTCTTCCAAGCAGGCTTAGCAACATTAAAGCCGTATTTTTCAAATTCTTTTTGTGCAATAACTTTTAGCTCATTTTCACCAAATGGCGGAATAGTAACAGTTCTTACTGACAACAAATCGTTTAACGAAAACTCAAGTTTTGCAAGTACATCTTTTTCCACAAAAGGCACTCTGAAAACAACTATATTTTTATCCGCAAATTTTGCGACACTTCTCAAAAAGGATTTAAATTCTACTGAATCTGTATTATCCATACATTCGCTGATATCATAAGAAATTAGGCTAACATAGTCGTTATCTGCCATTCTCAAATACCCCGATAATCCCGAAGCCTTTTTACTCTCAACTTTTATTTCATTAAATCTATGATTATTTAATTTGCAAATGTCTACCGATTCAAGTAGTCTGCTCAACAAATTAAGACAAGTAGTATATCCATAGCCGTCTGCAACCGAAAACAAATAACATTGATTAGCAAATACGCTAAAAGTATTATTCTTTTTTATCTGCTCAGCCATATTTGCTACTTCCAGTGCCAAAGCTTTAAATTCTTTTGCTCCTACAAGCTCTGAAACATCTTTTAAAACGCTCTGCACTTTTAAATCAATATTATCAGCGTCTTTATCTTCTAGTTTATCTGTGTCCGATTTAATTTTTTGCAATAAGTCTTCAAATTCGCCATTTTCAAACATATTTTCAATTTCATCTAAATCTTCTTCAGTAAGAATCTCTTCAGGTTCAACAACACATTCTTTTACAGAATCCAAAGCTGTCAAATCGCCTTCATATAAACAAATATCAATGTAGTTGTCAACATCATCGCCATACTTTAGTTTTAAAAATTCTTGCAATATTTCAACAAATGATTCGCTCCACTCTACAACTTTATCATCATACCGCAATTCACTCATTGTTCTAATAAAAGGGGTAACCGACTTTTTCTTTTCAATAAAACAAATTATCATATCAACAGGAGTTTTATCGTTATCTCTATGCTTAATCATCCACTTATGATTAAATTTAATTTTTAAATACATATTTCACCTACTTTACATTATATTTTTCCTAAAAAGACAACTTTTTTTATTAAAATGTGGCATTTTAGCGTTATTTTTTTGCGTAAAATGTGCGATTTGTCAAAAAACTACAAATTTTGATATCAAAGCGTTAATTTTTTAGCTTCTGACCCCGCTATTCTATTGGCTTTTTGGCGAAAAGTGTCAGTAAATGTATACTTTTTCTGACACAACATATTGCAATTTGTGTCCCCTTATGTTATAATATGTTTATAATTGTCGAATTGGAAAAAAATGGGTGTCAGAAAAAGTATACTTTTTCTGACACTTTACATTTATTTTAAACTACATA
>OFGN01000652.1_pt1 | contig 35082 bp, 33 predicted proteins | sample 1521821 | NCBI WGS metagenome assembly OFGN01 (sample SAMEA3504094, study PRJEB24116) | mouse gut metagenome | biome: mouse gut; feature: mouse-associated habitat; material: faeces | place: Denmark | collected 2011
AGACCAAAGACGGCATCAAGTCGGATACCGACGGTACCGAGTTCGGCGGCAGCGTTGAGTTGGGTTATGACTATGCGATCAACAAAACCCTGTACCTGACTCCGAGCGTCGGCGCTTTCTATACTCAGGTAGACTATGACGACGCCACCGACAGTGCCGGTAAGATTGCCAAGTACAACACCTTGCGTCAGTTGGAACTCGAAGCCGGGGTCAAACTGACAAAGGCGTTTGTAATGGACGAAGGCTACGCCAACGTTTACGTCAAACCGAGTGTTGTCCGCACGATTACCGACGGTGACGAAGTCAAAATCACCGGTTTGGGTAAAGTCAACACTTTGGATGACCAGACGCTGGGCCGGGTTGAAATTGGCGGCCGTTACGGCTTTACCGAACAGTTGTCGGCCTATGGCTGGGCCAACCACACCTTCGGCGACGACTACAAAGCCTCGACCTTCGGTTTGGGTCTCAGCTACAGCTGGTAAACCGGATCAAACACAAGCACACAAAAAACACCCCCGAAAATCGGGGGTGTTCCTTTAAACTCCAAAGCGCTGTTTTATATAATCGTTGATTTCTGCACGCATCTTTTCATTCAATTCTAAATCATTATGAAAACGCTGCAAGGTATCAAACATTTTTTCCACCAGATTCAGTTTGCGGCAAAAGAGCATCGAAGCGCGGTAGTTGATGTCATAAATCCACCCGATATAACTCAGCATATGATCTGCCTGAGTTTTGACTTCCGTCACCAGCAGCGGCCGGTGGTGCCAAAAGTCTTCCAACAGCCCGGGAGAGATGCGCTGCCGTTCGTCTTCTACCTGTTCCGGTGTCGGCACGAACAAAGGAATCAGCATTTTTTCGTCATTCATCATCAGGTTAAAGTTGGCAATTTTGTCTGCGTCGCGAATCGTAAAGATTATTTTTTCAACTTGTTCCTTTATCGTGCGATCCTCAATATTGCGATATTCGGAATCGGTATAAAAGTCTTCGATCAAATGACCGTGATGCTTGACCGGCAAAGTAATCAGAATATTGTCGTATTCTGGGATCCGCCGCAGTTTTTCACATCCCATAAGACTGTGATCGGCGGGCTGCGGGTTACCGAGAAAAAGTTCGCGAATTTCGTCAAAACGGGCAATGTCATGCAATAAAACCGCTGTTTTAACGATGTTGACGAATTCTTGCGGCCGGTTGTCAAACCACGGTTCGTGCCTGACAATATAATTTCCTGCCCCCAGGACCTGCAACGAATGGCGAATTTTTTCGTCGGCATATTCGGCATAATAAGGCGAATCTTTCACAACCGGATAATTTTTACGATATTCTTCCCATAATAAGTTTTTCGCTTTTTTCAACATAGCCGGTGCTCCTGATTATTTTTTTCGATTGTAAGATATTTCGGTTATTTTTCGGTTAAACATGAAAAAAGTTCTTGCCAAAAGAACAGAATTCGAACATTGTAGTTTTCATCGGATAAGTTTCAACGACGGTTTGCAATCAACCGCAAATTGTCGGATATTAAAAAACAACAGAAACAATAAACAGGAAAGTATGCAATATGGAAAAAGATAAAGCGCTTGATGCTGCCCTGACCCAGATTGAAAGAACCTTCGGCAAAGGTTCGATCATGCGGCTCGGACAAAACACCAACATCGATATCGAAGCCATTTCCACCGGTTCGCTCGGAACCGACATCGCTTTGGGAATCGGCGGCCTGCCCAAGGGGCGGATTATCGAAATCTACGGACCGGAAAGCTCCGGTAAAACCACTTTTGCTTTGAGCGTGGTCGCTCAGGCACAGAAAAAAGGCGGTATCTGCGCGTTTGTCGATGCCGAACATGCCCTTGATCCGTCTTATGCCAAAAAAATCGGCGTAGACATCGAAAATCTGCTGGTATCACAGCCGGACTCGGGCGAACAGGCTCTTGAAATCGCCGATACGCTGGTCCGTTCCGGCGCCATTGACGTTCTGGTGGTCGACTCTGTCGCCGCCCTGGTTCCGAAGGCTGAACTGGAAGGCGAGATGGGAGATTCGCACATGGGCTTGCAGGCACGCTTGATGAGCCAGGCGCTGCGCAAACTCACGTCAACGGTTTCGCGCTCCAACACGCTGATTATTTTTATTAACCAAATCCGTATGAAAATCGGTGTCATGTTCGGCAGTCCCGAAACCACGACCGGCGGCAACGCCCTCAAATTTTACGCCTCGGTACGTTTGGACATCCGTCGTGTCGGCGCCATTAAGGACAAAGACGAAGTGATCGGCAGCCAAACCAGAGTGAAAATCGTCAAAAACAAAGTTGCACCTCCGTTCAAAACGGTTGATTTTGACATTATGTACGGCGAAGGCATTTCCAAAACCGGCGAACTGATTGATCTGGGCGTCAAGGCCGGACTGGTTGAGAAATCGGGCGCATGGTTCTCCTACAAGGGCGAAAAACTCGGCCAGGGCCGCGAAAATGCCAAAATCTTTCTGCGCGACCATCCGGAAATCGCCGATGAAATCGAAAATAAGATTCGGGCCGATGCCGGACATCTGACAGTGGAAATGATGGGAGACGACGAAGGCGAAGAAGCCGGAGACAACTAATTCTCCCTGTGCCCCATAGACAAACAACGCCCCGGAAAATCCGGGGTTTTGTTTTTTGGGCCATATTTTTTTCAACCGTCGGCAACTGCGGCAAAGATACAAAAAATCCGCCGACTTTCTTCTCAAACGGTTGACAACGGTGCAAAAAGTTGTATTTCTGCTACGGTTTAAAATCAGGAGAAAAAGAAAGAAGACTCGTTATGCAGACTATCTGGAAGAATTTTAAAAAATATTACGGCAAAAAATTTGCCCCCAAAATTTACGAAGTATTAAAATCAGGATATGATCTCGAAAAATTTCGCCGCGACTGTATTTCCGGAATAACCGTCGCCGTCATTTCGATTCCGCTGGCAATGGCTCTGGCCATCGCTTCCGGCGTCACGCCGGCACAAGGACTGTACACCGCCATCGTTGCCGGTTTTTTCATCGCCCTGCTCGGCGGAAGCCGCTATCAGATCGGCGGCCCGACCGGCGCATTTGTGGTTGTCATCTTCAATGTGATGCAGAACTACGGCTATAACGGCCTTGCGGCAACCATGCTGATTGCCGGCGTGGTTCTGGTTATCAGCGGCTATCTGCGTCTGGGGTCTTATATTAAATATATTCCCTACCCGGTTGTCATCGGCTTTACGGCCGGAATCGGACTGCTGTTGATTTCTACCCAAATCAAAGACCTGCTTGGCTTGAATATTGACAACGTGCCGGCAGAATTTTTGCCCAAATGGGAGAGCTATTTTGCCAACTTCAGTTCTTTCAGCGGCATTTCGCTGACAATTTCCATACTGTCACTGACAACTATTTTGTATCTGCAAATTAAAAAACCGAAATTGCCGGCCTATCTGATTTGTGTGGCCGGAGCCACTTTACTGGTGGCCGTTGCCGGACTGAACATCGACACCATCGGCAACAAATTCGGCGGCATCCCTCATTTTCTGCCGGCACCGCATATGCCTGACCTTTCGGTTGCCTTGCTCTTAAAAGTTTTGCCCAGCGGTTTGACAATCGCTTTTCTGGCCGGCGTGGAATCTTTGCTCAGCGCAACCGTGGTCGACGGCATGAGCGGCGACAACCACAATTCCAACGCCGAACTGATCGGCGAAGGCGTTGCCAACATTTTCAGCATGTTTTTCGGCGGCGTTCCGGCAACCGGCGCCATCGCCCGCACGGCTGCAAACTTTAAGTCCAAAGCCTATTCTCCGGTCTCCGGCATTATGCAGTCCGTATTTTTGCTGTTGTTCATGCTGCTGCTTTCGCCGACGGTCAAATATATCCCGCTGGCCTGCTTATCGGTCATTCTGATACTCATCGGCTGGAATATGATGGGCTTGCAGAAAATATTCCGACTGTTGCAAGGACCGCGCGGCGATCGTTATACTCTGATCGTGACTTTGCTGTTAACGGTTCTGGTCGATCTCAATACCGCCATCAGTGTCGGCTTCATCATGGCCAGCGTTATCTTTATGCATCGCATGAGTCGGGAGATTGAGATAGAAACCGACGAACAGGTTTTGGAAGAAGACGGCGGCGGTCGCGACCTGACGCAGGTTCTGCACGAAAAAGGCGTTATGTCGCTCCGGCTGTCGGGACCGTTGTTTTTCGGCGGCGCTTCTCAGGTGTCGCATTTCTTTCGCAAAATCAACGAAGCGCCCAAGGTTTTGATTTTGCGCATGGGTTATGTTCCGGTGGTTGATGCAACCGGCGCCAACATCATTATCGAATTTATCAAAAAGATAAAGAAATACGATACCAAAATCATTCTTTCCAACGTCAAAAAGCAACCCCGGCGCGTTTTGCATAACGCGTTTCTTAAAGAAGGGCTGGACTTTCACACCGTTTCGACCGCTTCAACCTTTCAAAACGCGCTGAAAATGACCCGCCGTTATCTGAAAACCCAAGAAGAAAAACAACGATCGGAAAACAAAGAATAAAACACTTCGGCAACAAACCCGGCATTAAGCCGGGTTTGTTGGCAGCAAAACAAAATTTGCTCTCCCGCTCCATAAAAGAAAAAGCTTGCATTATAAAAAAACACCTCTATAGTGCCTTTCAGGTATGCTTTATAGCTCTTCTTTATTTCTTCAGTCGGATTTGGTGCAAGAGTTACTGCAAACAAAGCGTTGCAGCAGGATACTTATGCGGAATTTCCCGCTCCATTCAGACTTTTAGAAAGAAGGACTTTCACACGATGAACAATTTTAACGACTTGGGTTTGCCTGAGCAGATTTTAGGCACCCTTAACAAAATTAACTTTACCTGCCCTACTCCGATTCAGGAAAAGGCCATTCCGGCGGCTCTGGCCGGACACGATATTCTCGGTTCGGCGCAAACCGGCACCGGCAAAACGGCAGCTTTCGCCATTCCGATGATTTGTCACCTGATGAAAAACGAAGCTTCGTCGGCGCTTATTTTACTGCCGACCAGAGAACTGGCCCAACAAGTGGAAGAAGCCGCTCACAAAATGACCGGCGGCAGCAGCAATATTAAAACCGTGCTGTTGATCGGCGGCGAGCCGATCGGCAAGCAGTTGCAACAACTGCGCCGCAATCCGCGAATCATTGTCGGAACACCGGGACGGGTGAACGACCATTTGCAACGCGGCAGCCTTGATCTCGGATTTGCCGATTTTCTGGTACTGGACGAAACCGACCGTATGCTTGATATGGGATTTGGCATCCAGCTGGATCAAATTATGAAATTTGTCCCTAAGCAACGTCAAACTCTGATGTTTTCGGCCACTCTGCCCAAAGAAATCATCCGCCTTTCGCAAAAATACCTCAACCATCCGCAACGGATTGCCATCGGCTCCACCACTCAGGTTGCCGCCAACATCCGTCAGGAGATCATCAAAACCGACGACGCCAAAAAATACGGCGAATTGATGCAACAACTGCAAACCCGTGAAGGCGCCGTCCTCATCTTTGTCAAAACCAAATATTCCGCCGACCGGCTGGCTAAAAAACTGACGACCGAAAATCAGCCTGCTCTTTCCATTCACGGCGATCTGCCGCAACGTCGCCGCGAAAGAGTAATCAGCGACTTCAAAAACCGCAAAAACCGGATTTTGGTTGCTACCGACATTGCAGCCCGCGGCTTAGATATCGCTCATATCGAGCATGTGGTCAATTATGACCTGCCGCAATGTCCCGAAGACTATATCCACCGGATCGGCCGCACCGCGCGTGCCGGTGCCTCGGGTTGCGCGGTAAACTTATTGACGCCGCGCGACGGCAAACAATGGAAAGAAATTTATAAATTAATTAACCCCGCCAACCAGAACCATGCTGACGAATTATCATTTGACGCGTCTCAGGAAGCACGTACTCCACGGACCAAAGCCAAAACATCAAAGGCCAACCCGTTTAAGCCTTTTGCCCCGGACAAGAAAACCAAGGCTCGCAATAAGTTTAACAAAAATGCCCGCAGTTTTGCCGACCGGCTGGCAGAACCCTTAAAAATGGCACAACCGCGTCGAAGTTTTCGCAACAAAAAAGCGGCGTAAAAACGTCTGACCTTTGCCCCCTTGACGATCAAGGGGGTTTTTGGTGAGATCAAAGAAAGCCCCGCGAAAACATGGGGTTTTCGGAATACACAAAAGCCCGGCATCAAAGATGCCGAGCCGGTTGTGATTGAAAACTTTTATTCGTCGTCATCGTCTCCATCTTCAAACTCATAAAGTTCGTAGAGCACACGCCATACATTTACGGCAGCGAGAACTGCAAAAATTAAAAGTGAGAACAGAAATCCGTAGTGCCACATTATAGCACATAACGACACGATGAAGATAATCAACGGGATAATGCGGCAGACAAAACCGTTCCACCAGAACTTTCCCATCTTCAGATTGTTCTGCGCGTCACAGAATTGTCCTTCCAGCTTGCCCATTCCTAAAGCGTAAAGAACGACCCAGAGGAAGGAAAGAATCTGCACGCATACAACGTTAGAGAAGTAAACACATGCGATAACGTATCCGACCGTCAGAATCAAAGCGATAATAAAATTTTTCATCTTCGTATATTTTTATGGTTAATAATTCGTAATTAATTTCAATTGAGATAATTATAAGATTTTTTCCTTTTTTTGTCAAGTTGGAAACGTTCTTAATTTTGTCTCAACGAATAAACACCTTGCCTGGCGGCCTCATTACAAAACATAGGAAATCAAAATAAAAAAAATAACCTATTGGACAATAGGTTATTTTTAATGGCGGAGAGTACAGGACTCGAACCTGTGCATCGTTATTCACGATGACGGATTAGCAATCCGCTGCATTACCACTCTGCCAACTCTCCATCAGCAGGTTACGGGGTAATATTTATCTTAACTTTTCCGATCAGTCAATAACTTTTTATCAATTTTGAAATTAATTTTTAAACCCCGCATACCCTTGAAAAACGTTTTTCTTTTATTATCCTTACAGCTTTACTTTTTAACAAATATAAAGTTTCTGCCAAAGTTGGTGCTTGGCACGGCAGATGACGAACTCCGGAAATTTTCGGGATACCAAATAAGCCCTCAGAAACTGAGGGCTTATCGAGAACTTTACATAAGAACATAACTTTTTTGATTAAAACGTATATCTGATACCGAGCGTCAGGTCAACGATGTTGTCCAAACCGTCAATGTCGGTGTCAACATAGCGAACCATGGCGCGGGCGGCAATATTATCGTTGAAGTTGTATTGCGCGCCGGCACCAAGGCGGTAGCCCATACCCTTGTCATCGCCGTCACCTTCAAGATTGAACAACTTCAATTCGGCATCGACATTGTAACGGGCTACACCGAGCGAACCAACAAGCTCAAGCTTTTCCATAACCGGGAGATAACCGATTACGTCAATACCATAAGCCTTATATTGATCCGTCCCTTTCAAATAAGTCATCGTTGTTTTTTCTCCTTCTTCCGATTGCTGATAGAAGGCTTCTACCCCAAAGTTGGGATGAAATCTGGCGCCGGCAGAAACGGCAAAAGCACTCAGATCTTCTTCATAAACGCTGTAGCCTTCCAGTTTATCGATATCAGCCATCGAATAAACATAGTCCAAACCAACATAAGGTTTTATGTCAACAGCGTAGGCATTTGCCGAAAACAATACGGCAACACCGGCGAGCAACAAACTCTTTTTTATAGTAAACTCCTTATAAAATTTAGTCGTTGTCTTTTGTAAGACAGCTTCATATTGACGAACGCCTTGTTTCTAAGTCAACATATTATTTTATGTCGTCAAGTCGCTTTGGAACGATCTGTTTGTTATTATGTCAAAAAGGCAAAAACAGATACGTCATGCTTTGTCGTATCCCCGTCTGACTGCCCCAAGCTGCCGGTTTGACGGCCATTTATCCGACTCTTGCAATTTTACACCCGCGGCGGCCGAAAATTGTCAAAACCGGCGCTATTATCATTTGTCATCGGCAGCCGATCGGATTATATTAAGAACTGAGCGTCGGATTATAATCGTCACAACAAAGGAAAGCTGATGATAAAAGTTGAAAATCTCGTATTTGACTATATGACCAAAAGAGCCCTGCATAATATATCTTTTGAAATCAAAAAAGGCAGCATTGTCGCCCTGATCGGCCCGAACGGTGCCGGAAAAACCACGTTGATGCGCTGCCTGGCCGGTTTGGTTAAACCCTTCAGCGGCGAAATTTCGGTTAACGGCATCAATGTTCCGGAAGACTCGCGTCGGGCACACCGGCATATTTCCTATTTGTCGGACGTTTTCGGGTTGTACGACAATCTGACTGCCCGCCAATGTCTCCGTTACGCCGCGCTGGCTTTTGATCTTCCGCCGGCCGAAATTGAGCCGAGAATTGTTGAAACCGCCGCGATGCTCAACCTCACCGAACATCTGGAAAACTACGCCGGCACCCTTTCGCGCGGATTAAGGCAAAGGCTGGCGATTGCACTCGGCATCATTCACCGCCCCGCCTTTATTATTCTCGACGAACCGGCGTCCGGACTTGATCCCGAAGCCAGACTCGAATTGTCGCGGCTTTTCGTCAACCTGAAAGAAAAAGGCCACACTTTGTTGATTTCTTCACATATTTTGGCCGAACTGGAAGATTATGCCACCGACGTCATTGTATTGAACGCCGGTCGTCTTGTCAGATATGAGCAAATCGGCGGCAATACCGTCGTATCGTCGCAAAACCCCCATGTTAATCTGACAATCCGGGTCAAAGGCAGCGCCGATCAACTGTTCTCATTTTTGCAAAACGAAAATTGCGTCAGCGACTTACACCGTCGACACTCAAGCGTCGGCATGACGCTGTGGGGACAAGACGACCGGCTTGCCGCTTTGTTAAAAAGGCTGATTGCGGCAGATATTGCGGTTGTTGAATACAAAACAACCCAAAGCGCACTTAAAGACGCATATTTTGAAACGTTGAAAGAAGGAGATTAAGATGTTGAGAAACCCTGAGTTCATTCGCAACACATGGACCGAGCTTACATTGAAAAAACTGGCGGCAATGCCCCTGCTCCTGTTAACGGTTTATCTGTTGGCTTACACTTTCAACGATTATCTTCCGGCGACGGTTCTGCCCGGAATTTGCATTCTGTTTTATCTGATTTTTACTTTTATCTGGGGCACCCGCCTGACTTCCGAAACGGTGGTCAAAGAAATTAACGCCAACACCTGGTCTTTTCAGGTCATGACCTCGATGTCACCGTTTCAAATGGCAGTCGGCAAGCTTTTCGGCAGCACCGTCTACATCTGGTACGGCAATTTTATTTGTTTTGCCCTGTATATTCTGTCCTTTCATCTGGAAGCAGAACGGATGGCGCCGTTTTCTGACCAAGAGTTGCTGGAAAATATCCTGATTTTTATCTTAGTCGGATTATGCGCGCAAATTATGCCGCTGGTAGTAAGCCTCCACTCTATCCGTTGGCGCCACTTTTTCGAGAAGTTCGATCTCACTTTCTTTCAGCTGACGGGCATTGCCACCGCCTATTCTTTATATGTGGTTTTTATCAGTTCGGCACGAAACGACACCGTGTGGTGGTACGGCAGCACGTACAGCATGAAGGAAATCTTGATTCTCTTTGCGGCCATTTTTATTTTGTGGGGCTTTATTGCGATTGTCAACCAGATTAAGAGCGAATTCGGCCAGGAACCCTATCCGTCGGCATGGTTGTTGTTTACGCTCTCTCTGGCGGCAATTTTATTCGGCTTTAACGACGGCAACGATTATAATCCGCTGCTGCGCTACAAAGGCTCTCTGATGGCGTTTTTCGCCGTATTGGGCATAACCTACCTCACCCTGTGCGGCGAATCGAACATGGCTTTGCGCCCGCACATGATTCTCAAATATTATCGCACCCGCCAGTATAAACGGCTGTTGATGATTGTGCCGAGAAGCCTGATTACGCTTCCGGTCATTTTGGGACTGGCGCTGATTCTGAGCACCGAATTCACCGCTGCCGGCGAAGGACCGGGACTGAGCATGACCTTCATGATTTGGGCAATGATTATGTTTATGTTGCGCGATTTTTGTTTCATTTATTTGTGGTCACTGTTTGCGCAAGGCAACGAAAAAGAAACCACAGTGGTTCCGGTACTGATCGCTTTATCTACTTACACGATCATCCCGGCTCTGTTATATCACTTCAATCTCAAAATCTTTTGTCCGTTTTTTATGCCCTATTTTCATCAGAGCATGTATCTGACTTATAACGAGAGCGCTTTTCTCACTCTGATTCCTCCGACACTGGAATTTGTGCTGATGCTGACTTTGCTGTTGCTGGGGATACGGCAAAAAATCCGCCTTTTGCAGGATTTGTAAGCATATAAAAAAAATCCCTGTTTACAGGGATTTTTTTACGCCTATTTTTGCTCGGGCGGCAATACCTTATACGGCTGATAGAAAATTATATTATCCACCGGCTCAAATTTTATCCGATCATAATAGTAATATTCGCTGATCAGCCGGTCACCGTGATAACCGCTGACAAATAACGCACCGCCGTTGCTGTAATCGGGAATTTCCACCTGAGGACGGATTGTCAGTTTGGAAATATACACGTCACGATCGCAATCATAGGTCTTCAGCTTGTCGGTAATCAGACGGCCGTTGTCTTTAATGGTAACAAAAGAAGCATAACTGCAGCCGGAATTCTCATCACTGTTAAAGGATTCTTCGTCAGGTTGGATCTCCACCTCGATGTCATGCCCGTTTAAGCGGCAGCCGAATTTATATTGCAGCGGATCAATCGAAACTTCTTTTTGCCCTTCCGCCCTCTGCACCGAAAAGCTGTAAATCCGATACTTGTCAACCGTTTCTTCCCGATGCGCCGCCACATACTTATCCGCCATATACCCGGGATACAGTTCGTTGCCGAGAATCATCAGGTTTAACTCCGGCATGCATTCCGCCTTGACGCCATAAGTCATAAAATCGGCTGCAGCCGGTGCCGCCAACGTACAGGCAGCCAAACTCAAAAACAATATTTTTCGCATAATAAGTCCCCCAAAATAAGTACAACGGTTCTATAAAAGTTGTAATTCATTTTATCACGGATGTAAATATAATTTGCCGCTTTAAACCGGATGACGGTTATTTTCCGGAACCGCGCGTCTTCTACGCGGTTTTCAGAATACAAAAAAAAGGGAAAACGCTGTTTTCCCTTTTTTTAGCATATTTTCTGCCGGTTTAGACAATCATTGCCGTAAATTCGGCTTCCGAAACGACTTTGTCGTCGACCATCGTTTTGCCTTTGAACACAAAGACATTGCGGCGCGACTGAACTTTTTCGACATGCATTTTCAGCTGATCGCCCGGTTTTACCGGTTTGCGGAATTTAACCCCATCAATGGACATAAACAAAACGCTGACTTTTTTATCCGCAATATCTTCGGAACCGGCAACGACCAGCGCACCGGCCGTCTGAGCCATCGCTTCTATCTGCAGAACCCCCGGCATAACCGGATTTCCGGGAAAATGCCCTTGAAAAAACTCTTCATTCATCGTTACATTTTTCAAACCGATGCCTTTCTCGCCGGGAACTTCGACTTCCAACCGATCCAACAGCAGGAACGGATAACGGTGCGGCAAAAAGTTCATGATTTCTTCAATGTTATAGATTTTGTTTTCTGACATAATTTTAGTCCTTCTCCTTGGTCAAATTTATTTTTTTGAGTTTTTCTGTAAAAATGCAACTTGGCGCATAAAATCCTTGAACGGAACCGCCGGCGTGCCCATTACCACCGTTCCCGGCTCAATATCGCGCATTATTCCCGACTGCGCCGCAATCTGCGCGCCGCTGCCGACATTGAGGTGGTCGGCAAAACCGCTTTGGCCGCCGCAAACGACATAATCGCCGAAGTTACAGCTGCCGGCAATTCCGGTCATGGAAACGATCACGCAACCGCGGCCGAGTTTATCATTATGGGCAATCTGCACCAGATTGTCGACCCGGCAACCGTCACCGATCACCGTATCGTCCATGGCACCGCGGTCGACACACGAACAAGATCCGATTTCGACATCGTTACCGATGATGACGCGTCCCAACTGCGGAATCCGCTGATGAACACCGTTAATGGTCTGAAAACCGAAACCGTCCTGTCCCAAACGGGCACCGTTATAAATGTAGCAGTTGTTGCCCATAACGGTATAGGCAACACAGGCCTGAGCACCGATACGGCAATTGCTGCCGACTTTGCACCCTTCGCCGATGACGGCAAACGGTTCAATAACGGTATTGTCGCCGATAACCGCATCGGCACCGATAACCACATAGTCGGCAATTGAACAACCGTTGCCGATTTTGGCGGTGGGGTCGATACGCGCGGTTTCGGCAACGCCAGGAGCCGGTCGCTTTTCGGCATACATTGCCTGATTCAGCTTCAAAAAGGCCAGTTTCGGATTGTTGCAAACCAGCACGGCAACGCCTTCGGGAATCAGAGGTGCCAGTTCCGCCGTAGTCACACAGGCCGAAGCTTTTATTTCCGCGGCCGCATCCTTCTTTTTGCGGTCATAAAAGAAACAAAGTTCGCCTTCGCCGGCATTTCCCATTGTATTCATGTCATGTATCACCATCATGCCCAGGCTCTTGTCCTGCACTTCGGCATCACAAATTTCGGCAATCTGATTAAGGTTAAACTCGCCTTTTTTGATAAAAAAGTTCGTATCTACCATAGTTTTTCTCCTTGATGCAACACTATAAACTGGTTCCGAAATTCAAACGGAAAACTTCCGTTTCGTCATAATCTTCTTTCACAACCGGGAAACCGAAGTCGATATCGATTTTACCCATCGGCGACATCCAGCTGAAACCGAAACCAACCGATACGCGCGGCTTGTCGGAATATTCGACGATTTTATAACTGACATCATCGGGTTTGCCCAACACGCCGGCATCGACGAAAGTGCGTCCTTTGATACCGACTTCGTCCAGACCGATCGGGAAGATCAATTCGGCGCCGGAATAGATCATCCAGTTGCCGCCCAAAGCGTCGTTGGTATATTTGTCGCGGGCACCGATACCGGCACTGTCAAAACCGCGCATTGTTGAACCGCCGAGAAAATAACGCTGGGACAAACGGACGTTTTCGTGATCGTAACCGGTAATATAACCGCCGTTGACAAACATTTTCAAAGTATAGTAATCGAAAAACGTATTGTACCAATAGGCTTTGGCGTCGAATTTCAGATATTTTTCATCCCCGCCGGCACCGGCAACGTCATTGCCGAACGACAGGAAATATCCGTCTTTCGGATCAATCGCACTGTCCCGTTTGTCATAGTAAAGGGTTTGTCCGAAACTCGATCCGACATATTTGCCTTCCTCGCGTTGAATATAGATAGACGCGCTGCGGCTGACATTTTTAATTTCATCCTGACGCAGCGTATAACGAACGCTTTGCGACAAATCGTCGGTATATTTCCATCCCAAACGCAGGCGGCCGCCGGTGCTGTCTTCGTCATAGGAGGCCTCGTCCTGATAGTCGCTTTCGCTGCGGAACAGGTCAATACCGGCCGACAGCGGACGATCAAGGAAATAAGGCTCGGTAAAGTTGATATTATAGTCCTGAACCCGCTCGGAAATACCGACATCAAAGCCGAGTTGCTGTCCTTTGCCCATAAAGTTGTTTTCGGTCACGCCGGTACGGATCAAAGCGCCGTTAACGGTCGAATAGCCGATACCGACATTAAAATAACCGGTCGATTTTTCGGTAACGTCGACATTGATATCCGCTTTGTTGTCATCATCGGTAGGCTGGGTCTGAATATCGACTTTGCTGAAATAGTTCAGATTTTCGATATTGCGGCGCGAAGCCCGGATTTTGGCGGCGTTAAAAGCATCGCCTTCATTAATGCGGAATTCGCGGCGGATCACTTCGTCATAAGTACGGTTGTTGCCGGTAATATTAATCTTGTCGATAAATACCCGTGCACCTTCCATAATCCGGAAATTGACTTCCATTTCGCCGGTTTCCATATTTTTGTTAAGCTCCGGTTCCACTTCGACAAAGGCAAATCCGCGCTTGCCGATTTCGTCGGTAAGGGTATAAACGCTTTTTTCAATTTTGGCGGCATTATACCAATCGCCCGGTTCAACTTCCAACATTTCGATCAGTCCGTCCGTATTAAGATCGGGCAATTCCGAATTTATGTTAACTTTTTTAACTTTGTAACGGACGCCTTCTTCAAGAACGGTCGTGATCACAAACGACTTATTGTCGGGGCTGAGTTCGGCCACGGACGACACAACCCGAAAATCGGCATAACCGCGATTGTTGTAAAAGCGGCGCAGCAGTTCTTTGTCATAATTGCTTTTTTCGGGATCATAGTTTTCCGACGACGAGAAAATGCGCCACCAACGGGTTTCCTTGCTCAAAATCTCGTCCTGAAGGTCGCTGTCGCTGTAATGCTTGTTGCCGATAAAGTTGATTTTGGTAATTTTGGCCAACGGACCTTCGTCAATTTCAAAAATCAGATCAACGCGGTTTTGGTCACGCTTGATGACTTTGGGTTCGACAGTCGCGGCATAACGCCCGACCCGTTTATAAACGGTCAAAATCCGTTGTACGTCTTCCTGAACTTTGGCCGGCGTATAAATCGAACGGGGCCCGAGCTGCACTTCGGTCTCCAGCATTTTGTCGTCAACTTTGTCGTTGCCGTCAAAAAAACGCTTGTTGATGATCGGGTTCTCGTCGACCTTAATCGTCAGAACGTCTCCTTTAATGTCAAAGGAAACGTCGGAGAACAAACCGGTCGTATAAAGCTTTTTGAATGCCGAGTTCAGATCTTGGGAACTGACGTCATCTCCCGATTTTACGTTAACGTACGAGAGGACGGTTTCGCGTTCCACCCGTTGCAGTCCGTCTACCTTTATCTGTCTGACCACCGCGGCATCGGCGCCGCCGGCCGCCAACAGACAGGAAACTATAGTCACCAGTTGTGTTTTTTTCATGTATACTGCGTCCTTATTGAAATAATTTATCCTAAGCAAAAAAACGATGGAACAGATGTACAAAGTCGTTCCATGTTGCAAAAATCATCAAAGCCAAAATCAGGGCAAAACCAACTTTAAACAGGTTTTCCTTTACTTTGGCGTTTACTTCCCGGCGGGAAATCATTTCCACCGTGTAGATCACGACATGGCCGCCGTCAAGAACCGGAATCGGGAACAAATTGATCAAACCGAGATTAATTGACAGCAGTGCCATAAAGGCCAAAAAGTCGAGCCAGCCGTTTTTCTTGGAAATATCACCCGACATTTCGGCAATTCTCAAAATACCGCCCAGATCCTCGCTGCCGCGTTTTCCGGTGATCATCTGTCCGACCCCGCGCAAGGTTCCTTCGGTAATGCGCCAGGTTTCGTTACAGGCTTCGGCAAAAGCGGCCGGCCAGGACATTTTCTGATGATCCAGTTCCATCGTATTGACAGATTTGACACCGAGCATCGGACGGGCAGTCGTTTGTCCGTTGGCCTCAACTTCCATCATTTCGAGCGGCACTTCAAAGTCCAAAATCTGATCGCCGCGCTGCAATTTTACGGCAGCGGTGCCGCCGACGGTCAAAGATATTTCGGTCGTGATGTCACTGAAGTTTTCGACTTCGCGCCCGTTAACTTCCAAAATGCGGTCTGCCGCGGCAATCCCGGCTTTGTCGGCAGCACCGCCCGGTACAACTTCGCCCACCACCGGAGGAAAGGAAAATTTGCCGAGCAAGGCAAACATCATCGTAAATACGACAATCGCAAACAAATAGTTAAAACCGGGACCGCCCAACACAATCGCCAGCTTTTTCCATGGTTTTTGAAAAGGGAAGGCTTTTTTCTTATCCTCGGCGCTGAGTTCCTCCACCGCTTCGTCACTGTTGGCCGAAGCCGCATCGGCATCGCCCAAAAACTGGCAATAACCGCCCAGCGGAATGGCGCAGATTTTCCATTTGGTCCGGTGGCGGTCGGTAAAGCCCCAAAGTTCCTTACCAAAACCGATCGAAAAATCGGTAACCTGAACCCCGCACAGCCGGGCAATCAGAAAATGCCCGAATTCGTGGACGAAGACCAAAATTCCCAATAAAACAATAAAAGGAATTATATAATAGGCTGCATTAATTAACCATTCCATAATAAAAAACCTGCCTTTGTTTAAATGAACCAATAAGCCAAAATTAAATAGACAAACGGTGCGGTAAAGATCATGCCGTCAATGCGGTCGAACACACCGCCGTGGCCCGGTATCAGGGAACTGGAATCCTTGATGCCGAGATGGCGTTTGATTGCCGATTCGATCAGGTCGCCCACCTGCTCAATCACGGCCAGCAAAGCGCCGGCAACGGCAAAACGCCAGTCGTCGGCGCCAAACAGGAAAGCATACCCCCAGCATACCAAACCGGAAAAAGCCATCCCGCCCAACAAACCGGACCAGGTTTTGTTGGGACTGATTTTCGGCGCCAGCTTGGGACCTTTGACAGTTTTGCCGACGATGTAACCGCCGGTATCGGTTGCCCATATCATGAATACAAAGCACAAGATGTGAGAACTGACAATATGGTAAATCCACATCAAAGAGCCGATACCGATCGTGATATAAGGAACGCCCAAAATCAGCAGGCGGCGATAACGTTCGTCACGGGCCTTAAACCAAACCAAAAAAGTGGAAAAAACCAAAGAAAGGATAATTCCCAACCATGAATTGAGCATCACGGCAACCGCCGTTGATACGGTATAGGCAACCGCATACACGGTCGGACGGTTGTTGGGAACCATCGTACTCCATTCCCACGCCATCAGGGCGCCGACGCCGACTAACATCAAAACCACATACGGATAACCGAAATACAAACCGGCGATAACCAGCGGTGCCATAACCAAAGCGGTAACAATCCTCAGCATGGTGTTGGATTTAGTTTTTGCCATATCTTCTCTCCCGAGTATTAAAGTTCATGATAATTTTTTCCAGTTCACCGCGGTCAAAATCGGGCCATAAAACCTCGCTGAAGTAAAACTCCGCATAAGCCAGCTGCCATAACAAATAGTTGCTGACCCGTTGTTCACCGCTGGTGCGCACCACCATATCCGGATCAGGAATATCTTTTGTATACAACAAATTAGAGAACAATTGTTCATCTATATCTTCAAGTTTTATTTCATCCGCCTTAATCAATTTCGACGCCCGGCGAACCGCATTTAAAATTTCCTGACGCGAACCGTAGCTCACGGCCAGACATAGGGTCAGCCCCGTATTTGAGGCCGTCTGATTTTCAATTCGCTGCATACTGTCGGCAATATCTTTATCAAGCATTTGACGTTCGCCGATAAAAATAATTCGTACATTATTTTTTTGTATCTCCTGCAGGTCATTCTTCAGATATTCGCGCAACAGTCCCATCAGCGTACTGACTTCCTCAGCGTCACGTTGCCAGTTTTCGGTCGAAAAAGCATACAGGGTCAGATACTTCAGTCCCAGTTCGTTAGCATCGCGGCAAATTTGCTCCAGGGTCTGCGCCCCTTTGCGGTGTCCGGCTGCCGCCGGAAGGCCGCGCTTGCGTGCCCACCGACGATTGCCGTCCATAATGATCGCCAGATGCTTTAATTTGTTAGTTTGATCGTTACTCAACTTCAGACCCCGGTTCAGACCTGCATAATGTCTTTTTCTTTTTGTGTCAGAGCATCATCGATTTTCTTAACAAACTCGTCCGTAAACTTTTGAATTTCGTCACTGAATCTTTTTTCTTCGTCTTCGGATATCTGATTGTCTTTTTTCAGCTTCTTGATACTGTCCAAAGCGTCGCGGCGAATATTGCGGATGGCGATTTTGCCCTGCTCGGCATATTTTCCGGCAACTTTCACCAGTTCTTTACGCCGTTCTTCCGAAAGCGGCGGAATCGGAATACGAATCAACTGACCGTCCGAAGCGGGATTTAACCCCAGATCCGACTCCATGATCGCTTTTTCGACCGCTTTGGCCAGACCGCGGTCCCATACGCTGACCGACAGGCAACGAGGATCGGGAACCGACACCGTTCCGACCTGAGAAATCGGAGTCATACTTCCGTAAGCATCCACCATGATGCCGTCCAGCAGACTGGCGTGGGCACGCCCGGCACGCAGACCGCCGAAATCGGTTTTCAGGGTTTCCAAAGTCTTGTCCATTCTGGTTTTGGTACTCTCTTTTATTTGGCTGTAATCTGACATATTATACCTCTTGTTATTTGATTATCGTAAATTCGCCTTGTCCGGTAACGGCGTCCAGCAATGCATTTTCACCCTTCTGGGCAAAAACGACGATCGGGATCCGGTTATCTTTGGCCAAAGACACCGCCGTGAGGTCCATGACCTTCAGCCCCTCGGCAATTACCTGATCATAGCTTATTTCTTTATATTTGACCGCATCCGCATGCGTTTTGGGATCGGCATTGTAAACGCCGTCAACCTGAGTGGCCTTGAGTAAGGCGTCACACCCCATTTCCGACGCCCGCAGCGCCGCACCGGTATCGGTGGTAAAATAAGGATTGCCGGTTCCGGCAGCAAAAATAAGAACGCGGTTTTTCTGCAAATGGCGCAGAGCACGGCGATAAATATAGTCTTCACACACTTCGGGAATACTGAGTCCGGACAGAACCCGGGCCTCAATTCCGAGTTTTTCCAACGCATTTTGCAAATAGAGCGCGTTCATCACCGTTGCCAGCATACCGACCTGATCGGCAACCGAACGGTTGAGTCCTTTGGACGCCTCCCGCGCACCGCGGAAAATATTGCCGCCGCCCACCACCAGACAAACTTCGACGCCGAGCGCGCGCACCCGGCTGATTTGTTCCGCCAGAGCGCGGATAACCTGGTCATCCATGCCGAACGCCTTGTCTCCCATAAGCCCTTCTCCGGAAAGTTTGAGCAGGATGCGTTTATATAACGGTTTCATTGTTTACCTTAATTTGTTGCAACTTTAATTTGGCTTTATATTAAACAATTAAATCGGTTTGTCATCAACATTTTAAGTTTTTATCCAAGAAAACTTTACAAAAAAGGCCGCAACAACGAATTAAATTCTTGAAACAGCGCATCGCGGGCATATATCGGCAAAGAGAAACCGTTTTTATAAGGAGAAAAAAATTGGAAAACCAAACCACTGTCAGCATGCCTGCGCTCGGAGAACCGGCGCCGGAATTTCAGGCCGTCACCACCACCGGAGAAATCAATTTTCCCGATGACTACCGCGGCAAATGGGTCGTTTTATTTTCCCATCCGGCCGATTTCACTCCCGTATGCACATCGGAAATTGCCACTTTTGCCGCCATGCAGGACGAATTTGCCAAACTGAACACCGCGTTGATCGGCCTTTCGGTCGACAGCAATTCTTCCCATCTGGCCTGGGTAAAAGAAATTCAGGACAAAATCCGTTTCGGAGATTATGACGGTCAGGAAATCAAATTTCCGATTGTTGCCGACGTCAAGACCGAAATCGCCCGCAAATACGGCATGCTTCACCCGGCGATGAGCGATACCAAAGCGGTACGAGCCGTCTTCATCATCGACAACGAAGGCATTATCCGCACCATTTTGTATTATCCGCAAACGACCGGACGTAATTTTGACGAAATCAAACGCGTTCTTGAGGCTTTGCAGCTGACGGACAAATACGGCGTTTCAACACCGGCGGACTGGCGCCCGGGACAAGACGTCCTGCTGGCGGCACCTTCCGAACTCAAAGGCCTGAACGAACGTCTTCAAATGCAGAAAAGCAACAACGAATGCCAAGACTGGTTTTTCTGTATGGACAACGGCAACAAGTATACGTCGGCAACATCCGGCAAATAATGTTTGAGTTTGGTTTCAAAACAAACTATATTTACTTTCAAAGATAACCCAACCCAGGAGAACAAAATGTCTGCCGAAGAGAAAAAAATTGCCGTCATCCTTTCGGGCTGCGGCGTATTTGACGGAAGCGAAATTCACGAAGCCGCCTGTACTTTGCTCAATATTGCCGAACAAGGCGCCGCATATCAATGCTTTGCCCCCGATATTGAACAAACGTCGGTCATTAACCATTATACCAAAAGCGTTGAGCAGGACCAAAGCAGAAACGTGTTGGTCGAAGCGGCCCGTATTGCCCGCGGCAACATCCAAAGCCTGGCCGACTTTAATCCCGATCTTTTTGACGCGCTTGTCCTTCCCGGCGGACAAGGCGCTGCCAAAAACTTATGCGACTTTGCGCTGAAAGGCGCCGATTGCGAAGTTAATCCAGAAGTTGCCAAAGCTCTCAACGCCGCCTATGACAAACGGCTTCCGATCGGCGCCATTTGCATTGCGCCGGCCGTGACGGCACGGGTCCTCGGCAAACACGGCATTACCGTAACCATCGGCAACGATCCGGCCACCGCCGCCGAAATCGAAAAAACCGGCGCCCGCCATCAAAACTGCGACGTTGACGACGCCTGCATCGACCGGCAGCACAAAATTGTCACGACTCCCGCTTATATGCTGGCGACCTCCATTGCCGAAGTTAATGCCGGAATTAAAAAACTGGTAACCGAAATTCTGAAATTAAGCTGAAAAAAGATTGCGCAGCAGAATACCGAGCTTACACCACTTGCTGATACGCGGTTTGGGAGAAATAATTTCCCAGCCGCGTTTTTCCATCATATCGAAATAACGTTTGTAAAGGTCGGTAATCAGGCGGATCGGCCGGCTGGTGCTTTTATCCAAACCGGCAAGAATGTCATATGCCTTTTCATAGTCTTTTACGGCTATCGCGGCCAGTTCCTGCCGGGCCAGCGCCAGATTTTTGTCAACCACCACGCTTTTGGGATCGGTGGCGGTAATGTTGGCTTTTTTCAACAATTCCTGCGGGATGTACAAACGATTGTTCTGAGCATCTTCCTTGACGTTGCGCAAAATATTGGTAATTTGCAGCGCCGATCCGAGCGAAGTCGACAATTCTTTGATGATTTTTTCGTCGGTACAGCCAAATACCCGCAGCGACAAACTGCCGGTCATTCCCCCCACCCCGCGGCAATAGCCGGAAAGCTGACTCAGGCTGGGTGCCTGCAGAGGATTGTCAATGTTGGCGGAAATACTGTCAACCAAATTCAAGAACTCTTCTTTGGGCAGCTTAAAACGCATACAGTTTTTGTAAATGCGCCGCCCGATATCGGTTGCCGGAACTTTACGATCGAAAATATTATCCATTTCCTGCCGCCACATACTCAGGATTTCCTGTTTTTCGGCAAGTTCGACCGGGCTTTCGACCACATCTTCCAAATGGCGGACAAAGGCAAACAAAGTATACAAAGCCTCGCGCTTAGCCTTGGGCAGAAGCTGCATTCCCCAGAAAACCGTCCGGCCGCTGCCGCTTTTGATTTTGCTGCGTACTATTTTTCTCAGATCGTTCATAAGGTTCCATTCAGTCAGTTCAATCTTATAGATTCTACGCCAAACGCGCCGTAAAATCAACAGCTATTTTTGCGCCGCCGTTCTTTTCGGCCCAGACTTCGGCGGCAGCCAATGCCCGGGTGCAGTAGGCGGTTTTTCTTTCCATTCCTTTAATTTTGCGAAATTTTCCGTTAGCGGTTATTTCTCCGCGAATTTCCGGAAAAATTCCGAAATTAATGTTCATCGGCTGAAAATCTTCGATATTGACGCATTCGGTAACATGAGAAAGCATTGCGCCGAAGGCGGTTTCGCGCGGCGGCATTTCCGCTTCGGTCCCCAAGGCTTCGCAAGCCGCAAAATAACCGGCCATCAGACCCACTGCCGCACTTTCGATGTAACCTTCGCAACCGGTAATCTGTCCGGCAAAACGGAGTGTCGGCCGCATTCGGAGCCGCAGTTGACGGTCCAACAACAGCGGCGATTTGATAAAAGTGTTTTTGTGGATGCCGCCCAAACGCGCAAACTCGGCATTTTCCAGCCCCGGAATGGTCCGGAAAACTTCCTGTTGCGCCCCGTATTTCAATTTGGTCTGAAAACCGACCATATTGCGCAGGGTATCGGCAAAATTGTCCTGTCGCAGCTGCACCACCGCATAAGGATGCTTTCCGGTATGAGGATCGGTCAGTCCGACCGGTTTCATCGGCCCGTACAACAAGGTATCAACCCCGCGTTCGGCCATCACTTCCACCGGAAGGCAGCCGTCAAAATAGTTGGGCGTTTCAAAATCGTGAAAGGCGGTTTTCTCCGCCGTCAGCAGCGCTTCGACAAAGCGGTAATATTGTTCTTTTGAAAGCGGACAATTAATATAGTCGCGGCCGTCACCCTTGTCGTAACGCGACTGATACCAGGCAACGTCCATATTGATGCTTTCCTTATAAACAACCGGCGCGATCGCATCATAAAAAGACAACGACTGATGGTCGACCTGCTTCAAAATGTCTTCTGCCAACGCTTCCGAAGTCAACGGCCCGGTGGCTACAATCGTCTGTCCCCACTCGGCGGACGGCAGTTCCGTTATTTCTTCTTCAACCACCGTTACCAACGGATGATTGCGCAGGCAACGGGTGACAAAGGCGGCAAATCCGTTGCGGTCAACAGCCAAAGCCCCGCCGGCCGGCACTTTGCAGGCGTCGGCCGCCGCCATAATCAGCGACCCCGCCAGCCGCATTTCCTGATGCATCAACCCCACCGCATTATGCAGAGCGTCATCGGAACGGAGCGAGTTGGAACAAACAAGCTCGGCAAAATCGGCATGGTGATGCGCCGGTGAAAACCGGTGCGGCTTCATCTCGTGAACGGTAACCGGAATTCCGCGGCAGACCAGCTGCCAGGCGGCTTCGGAACCGGCAAGGCCGGCGCCGATGATATGAACGTTTTGTTGCTGCATTTTCGCCTCTTTGTTAAATTTAAAATATGCCTATCTATATCTTTCCTGCCGCAAAATGTAAAGCGGCTTTTGATAACTGTGGCTTTGTACTTGATTTTTTCTTGAAATTATCGTTTGCTATTTTCGGAAAATAAATATAATATTTAGAAAAATATTTAAAAAACTCATACCCCGGCTGATGTGATGAAAAAAATTTTACTTTGTCTCGCTGTTTTTACTGCTGTTTTTACCTGCCATGCCCAGGCTGCCGATGATATGGACGCCATGCTTTTTGAACCGGCGCCCAAAATTACCGCCGCCAAGAAAAAACCGAAGGCGCCCGCAAAAACGTCGATTGCCCCTTCCGTAGAGGGAGGCGTGATCATGAAGCCGGAAACCATCAGTGACAGCGAATTTGACTTTGTCGAAAAGGCTTTGCCGGACGAAGACGACGTCGAACCGAAAAAAGCGCCCGCGACAACACCGGCGCCGCAGACAGCCAAAACAGGCGCGACAAAGGCTAAAACCCAAAAGTCGCTCACTCAGACGATTAAAGAAACCGCCGGTGAGGACGATGACGAAAGTTCGTCCCCGCTTTCGGGAACCTGGGTCGAGAAGCTGGCCACCACCTCTTTTTCTTCCGACGACACAACCGGCGGCCGCAAAGAAGCCGGCAGTATCAATTTGGAAAAAATGGTCAGCAGTTCCAAAAACGGCAACCGCCGCTCAAATGCCTCGGTATTTGACATCTCGGGTCTGATGTTGCGGATGAACTTGCCGCAAGCCGAAGCGACGATGGCCAAACGCGGATTTAAGCGGATTTCGCAAAAATTTGAAATTCCCAACTTCATCAAATGGCGCTATGAAGAACAATGCCGCAATGCCGGCGTGGTCGGATACGAACGGCTGGCCAGCTGTGTGGTCAAGGCAGCCAAAGAAAACAAACATCAATATGTGGAAAGCGAAAGATTCGTCAAATACGACACTCAGGAAGAAATTTCGATCAACCTGACCAGCAATTTTACAAACAACAAGATTTACAAAATCGTTTATCAAAGCATGTCCACCCGCACCATGCGCGGCAGCAGTCAGAAGATACAATATCTGCGTGATATCAAGATTTATGATTTTTGGCGCAAAATCAACCAGAAATACGGCGTTCCCGACAACAAGGAAGACGTTATCTGGGGAATGGGCGGAAACAAACCCTATATGAAAGCCTCGACCGGTTTTCTGCTGTTGGAAGATCCGATGCTCAAAGAGTTGGATTTTACACGGATGTCGCGCGAAGACCAAAAATACATGAATACCAACCTGTACAACTTCTAAGGCGGTTTTGATGGAAAACAAAATCAACATTTCGCAACTGATCTGCACCCGCATCAGTCACGATCTGATCGGCAACGTCGGCGCCTTTGCCAACGCCGTTGAACTGATGGAAGACGAAGACGACGAATTTTTGGCAGAAATCAAGTCTACACTCAAAACCAGTTCTCAGGTATTGACCGCACGGTTAAAATTTTTCCGTATGGCTTTCGGACTGAGCAATGCCAATTTGGAAAACATTGAAACAGTCAAAAACGTTACCGAAGAATATATCGCCACTCTCAATCTGCATCACCCGATCGCTACCGAAATCAAAATTGTCAACAGTCCGTTTAACCGTGCCGTGATGCTGGCTGCCATGTGCGCCGCCGATGTCATTATTCGCGGCGGCAAGGTGCGCGTCGGCAGCACTCGCAGCGCAATTGTGGTGGCCGCCGAAAGCGACGCCCCGTTGGCTCAGGGGAAAATTGCGGCGATGCAGACCGTTTTGGAAGGCGGAACGCCGGATAATGTTTCGCAATATGCGCCGCTCTATTGTCTGCAAAAAATTTTGGAAGAAGAAGGCCGAACCCTGACCATTGACGTCTTAAACGGTTTTTCGCTGCTGATCAGCTGAAAAATGACAGTTTTTGTACTCTCCGAACACTGCTCAAAATAAAACAACAAATATGGATATCTTTCGCTAAAACGGGAGCAAAACCCGTCTTTTCGGCTTGCCCCGTCAACGCGGGCGGTTTTGAAATTGCGGCAAACAAAAGGAATTGCAAAAAAACAAACCCGGTTTTTGAGCCGGGTTTATTGAAGGGGTGCATGTTTTCGCTTATCCGCGGCCGTGAGACAAAGCGGCTTCCAAAACGCGGTAATAATTGCGCTGCCACGGTGATGGCCGGCGCACGATTTTTTTACCGGCAAAACGGTCGGACCGGGTGGCAAAAAACGCTTCGTCAGTTGTCAATCCGACCGATTTTTCAATATCGGCCAACAAACGATCACCACCCTGACGATAGGGAATTTTTTGCACGTTTTCCGTTCCCAGATTTTTTCCGCCGGCACACATGGCCCGACTCCAGCTGTCGACGCTGACCGGTCCGTCAAACAATGCCGGGTCAAAAACCAGCAACTGCTCTTGACCGTCGGGGTTTACAACAGGTGCCGCCGCGGCAACGTGAAAACCCCAGTTAACGTCATGACTGCTGTAGCTGCCGTCGTCTTCCAGACAGGAAACCCGGCCGGTCATCATCTGATTGGCGGCACTCACCCGCACGACGACGGCTTCGTCGCCGTCGTGCTCCAAGCGACGGCAAATCTGCCGGGCGCGAATAAAGCAGCCGGTATGCGGCATGTCGTTATGCAGAGCCGGATCCTGACTCAATTCACGAAAAAAGCTGACAGCTTCGACTGCACGCATTTACTCGGCTCCGACAACGTTTTGTTTGTTCTCTTTATAAACCAAAATCGGGGTTTTCTGACCGTTGACGACTTCGGCGTCGATCACAATTTCCGCAACGTCCTTTTTGTCCGGAATATCATACATCAATTCCAACAGTTTTTCTTCCATGATTGCGCGCAATCCCCGGGCTCCGCTCTTGCGCTCGATTGCCTTTTTGGCAATCGCAATCAAGGCGTCGTCGGTAATGTCGAGTTTGACATCTTCCATCTTAAACAGAGCAACATATTGTTTAACCAGAGCATTTTTCGGTTCGGTCAAAATCTTGACCAACGCTTTTTCATCCAAATCTTCCAGCGAGGCAATGATCGGCAGGCGGCCGATAAACTCGGGAATCAGGCCGTATTTGAGCAAGTCTTCGGGCTGAATCTCTTTCATGACCTCCCCGACCGGTTTTTCCTGTTTGCTCGCAACTTTGGCGCCGAAACCGATTGAGGTTTTCTGGCTGCGACGATTGATGATTTTTTCAATCCCGGCAAAAGCACCGCCGCAAATAAACAAAATGTTGGTGGTATCCACGTGCAGGAATTCCTGTTGCGGATGCTTGCGGCCGCCTTGAGGCGGTACGTTGGCAATCGTACCCTCGATAATTTTCAACAAGGCCTGCTGTACCCCTTCGCCCGAAACGTCGCGGGTAATTGAAGGACCGTCGCCTTTACGGTTGATTTTATCGATCTCATCGATATAGACAATGCCGCGCTGTGCCTTTTCGATATCGTAATCAGCCGCCTGCACCAGTTTGAGGACGATATTCTCCACGTCTTCACCGACATAACCGGCCTCCGTCAGCGTCGTTGCGTCGGAAATGGCAAACGGCACGTCAAGGATTTTGGCAAGCGTTTGCGCCAACAGCGTTTTACCGCTGCCGGTGGGACCGACCAGAATCACATTTGATTTAGAAACTTCGACGTCGGCATCGCCTTGTTGGCTGTTCAGACGTTTGTAATGGTTGTAAACCGCCACCGACAGCACTTTTTTGGCATGTTCCTGTCCGATGACATACTGGTCGAGAAACTCTTTGATTTTTGAAGGTGTGGGCAGTTTCTCCATTGTATTGCCGGAAGTTTTGACACCGCCGTTTTCCTTGTCCAATTCGTTCATTTCGTCATGGACAATACTGATGCATACGTCAATACACTCGTCGCAAATATAAACGCCGCGGCCGGCTACCAGCTTTTTAACTTCCGACTGCGATTTTCCGCAGAAGGAACAGCAGATCTGGTCATCTTTATGTCCGTTATCTTCACTCATTTTTCAATCCCTTATTTGCTGATTTCTTTACGGGAGGTTACAATCTGATCGATCAAACCGAATTTCAAGGCATCTTCCGGGGTCATAAAATTGTCGCGATCCATTGCTTTTTCAATTACCGCAAGCTTTTGCCCGGTATTTTCGGCATAGATATTGTTGAGCCGGCGCCGCATGTCAAGAATCAGCTTGGCCTGAATTTCGATATCGGCAGCCTGCCCTTTGGCGCCGCCGGAAGGCTGATGGATCATGATCTGCGAATTAGGCAGGGCAAAACGTTTGCCCTTGGTACCGCCGGCCAGCAAAAATGATCCCATCGAGCAAGCCTGTCCGATACATAAGGTATTGACATCGCAACTGATGTAACGCATGGTATCATAAATTGCCATCCCCGAAGTGATGACGCCGCCCGGAGAATTGATATAAAGGAAAATGTCCTTGTCCGGATCTTCGGCTTCCAAAAACAACAACTGCGCACATACCAATGATGCCATATCGTCTTCGACCTGGCCGGTCAGGAACACGATCCGCTCTTTTAACAGACGCGAGAAAATATCAAACGAACGTTCGCCCTGCGGGGTTTGCTCCACCACCATAGGCACCAGACGGTCATAAATTTCCATAGATTTTTCTGACATTTGTCATCCCTTCAATAATTGATTTGATTATCTGGCGGCATTATAAGCGGCCAATTATTAATATTTTGCCAACAAAACAATAAAAAGCCCTGCTTGAAAACGGCAGGGCCTGAAAAGTTTTGTCAGACGTCAGACTACAGCAGTTTGATATTGCCGGCAACAACCCGGTCTCTTTCCGTCATTGTTTCGTAACTGACTTTGTCACCTTCGTTAAGAGTTCTCAACCCTGCGCTCTTAACCGCCGAAATATGAACAAATATGTCTTTATCACCTTCGTCCGGGGTAATAAACCCGTAACCTTTTCTCTTATTAAACCATTTAACTGTTCCTGCTGCCATAATCTTAATCCTTTTTACAAACAGGTTAAAACACAAACTGCAGCCCGTTGTCCGGCTGTATTGTTCACGGTACTACAAATTTAAACATTAAGCAAGTTATTTTTTCTTTTCCCCTTGTCCGGGCCTTTTTGCTGATTATATCGGAAATTGCTATAGTTTTAACCTTTAACAAAGGATCCGAATCATGAAAAAAGTATTTTACAGCCTGATGGCGTCAATGGTTCTGCCGGCAGCGATCATGGCCGGCGCATCGAACGCCGAAGCCAAAGACTATGACCAGGATTGGGTCGAAGACAAAATGGAAGACGTTACCGAAGATTATAACGAAGCAATCAAAAAAATCAACGAATCTTCCTTTAGCGCGGAACAGAAAAGCATTCTGACCGCTCAGGCCGCCGCCAACCGCGACCTGATGTCTTCGCAGATTAATGCCGTTTCGCAGCAGATGCGCAAAAACATCCAGCAACGCGCCAACTTCAGAGACGCCATTAAGGCCAGCCGCGAGAACAAAAAGGCCGTCAAAGAAATTGACGACATTTTGTAACGCTGCGATACGCAATTTCAAAAATGCAGACCGGAGAATTTTTCTCCGGTTTTTTTTGACGGCGTTTTTCCCATTTTTAGTATTCACATTTAGAATAAAATTTGTTAAGTTCAGTTAGTTTTAAAAACAGACTTTAGAGGAATTAATAAAAATGGCACTGAAAAATACCAGAGAAGTAAACTATCCCGAATGGTACCAGAACGTTGTTGCCGCCGCCGATATGGCAGAAAATTCGGCCTCGCCGGGTTGCATGGTCATTAAATCGTGGGGCTACGGCATTTGGGAGAACATCCGCAACATTTTTGACGAACAGTTCAGAGAAACCGGACATGACAACTGTTATTTTCCGCTGTTTATCCCGCTCTCCTTTTTTCAGAAAGAAGCCGACCACGTCGAAGGCTTTGCCAAAGAAATGGCCGTAGTTACCCATTCCCGGCTGGGAAAAGTAGACGGAAAGTTGGTTCCGCAGTCACCGCTTGACGAACCGCTGGTGGTTCGTCCGACTTCGGAAACCATTATCGCCGACTCTTTTGCCAAATGGATAAAATCATACCGCGATCTGCCGGTGCTGGTTAACCAGTGGGCCAACGTCGTCCGTTGGGAAATGCGCCCCCGCCTCTTTTTGCGTACGCGCGAATTTTTGTGGCAGGGGGGTCATCCCCCCCATGCCACCGCCGCCGAAGCCGAAGCCGAAACCAAACAGATGCTTGAAGTTTACCGCGATGTTGCCGAAAATGCGCTGGCCCTGCCGGTGTTGGTCGGTCGCAAACCCGAACATGAGAAGTTTCCCGGCGCCGTCGACACTTATTGTATCGAAGCCATGATGCAGGACGGAAAAGCCCTGCAGGCCGGAACGTCACATTTCCTGGGCCAGAATTTTGCAAAATCGGCCGGCATCAGCTTTGTTAACAACGAAGGCAAACCGGAATTTGCCTATACCACTTCCTGGGGCGTTTCCACGCGTCTGATCGGCGGCGTCATCATGACCCATGCCGATGACGAAGGAATGGTGGTTCCGCCGCGGATTGCGCCTTATCAGGTGATTTTGGTTCCGGTGATCAAAAACGAAGCCGACCGCGAGGCCGTAATGAACTATATTGAACAAATCAAAAACCGGATTAAGAGTTTGACGCCGTTCGGCGAAAAAATCCGCGTTAAAATCGACAATCGCAACAAATTGAGCGTCGACAAATTCTGGGACTGGACCCGCAAAGGTGCGCCGATCATTTGCGAAATCGGTATGCGTGACGTTGAAGGCGACAAAGTAATGGTCAAAGAACGCCTCAAACTCGGAACCCCCGAAGGCAAACAAATCATGGCGGTTGAACAATTTGCCGAAGATGTTGCCGGCCGGCTGGAAGCCGTTCAGAAGGAAATGTTCAATCGTGCCCAAACCCGGCTGGAGAACAATATCCGCACCGATATCGTCACTCATGATGCATTTGAAAAATATTTTGCCAACGCCAACCGTTTTCTGAAAGAAGGCGACGGCAACGCGGTCGCTTTCGTTCGCGGCAAATGGAGCGGCGATCCCAACTCGGAAGAACTGCTGAAAGCGCTCAAAATCACCATTCGCTGCATTCCGTTCGATCAGAGCGGCACCAAAGGCGAATGCCTGCTGACCGGCGCCAAAGATGCCGAGATCGACGTTATTTACGCCCGCTCTTATTAACGGCGACGGTTTAAAATCAGAAACGCCTCTTGTTCATCCGAACAGGAGGCGTTTTCTTTTGCTTAAAGCACTTCGGGGTTACCTTCTCCATCTTTTTTTCAGGTACACCGGATAGAGCTTCTTCATTTTCGGCGCTTCCGTCAAAAGCGCTTCGCGGGATACGGTCGGAAACTTGCGTTCCTTCTTTTCAGCCGGGGCTTTGTTCTGAGAAGCCTCAAGCTGTTCCACCCGTTTTCCGTTGTTGTCGTAAAACTCCGGATCACCGCCGCGTCCCAGACACACCGCATACCCGTTCTCGTAGAGAAAGACAATACTTTCTTCAGGATAGATAACGGGCTGTTTCGGTTTGTGCTCGTCGAGGAAAACGGCGATAAAAACCACAGCATAGACACCAAGGAGGCTGACAATCAGATTCTTGTTCATACGAGATGTTTTTTTAGTTAGTATTTCGGTTTAATTGATACGAAAAATGCTCATCACCCAAAGAAACGACCGTCAGGATTGATCAAAGTAATGAACAGAAAAATTTTTTATTGATCCGATTATGACACAATTCAAAATTTTGTCAATTTTTATTTACGTCGGTTTATTAATATACAAAACCGTCCCCGGCGTTGCATAAGCGGCAAAAAATTGTTTAAATTAGCGACAAACTGTTTTAAATATAGGATAAACATTTAACTATAATAAGGAATATTCGGTATGACGGAAATTTTCATCTTTTGTATTGTCGGCGGTTACCTGCTCGGTTCAATCCCGTTCGGACTGGTTCTGACACGGCTGGCCGGTCTGGGAGACATCCGCAAAATCGGTTCGGGCAACATCGGCGCCACCAACGTCTTGCGCACCGGACGCAAAGATCTGGCTCTGCTGACGGTGCTGCTTGATGCGTCAAAAGCCGGATTTGCCGCCTGGCTGGCGGGTTATCTGACGCCGGAGCAAGATATGTTCTTTGCCGGAATCTTCACTCATACCAAACTGGTCGCCGCTTTGTACGCCGGTACCGCCGCCGTCTTCGGACACAATTTTCCGCTTTGGCTCAAATTCAAGGGCGGAAAAGGCGTTGCCTCGGCCTTCGGTTTTATTTTAGTCATCAACCCGATGATTGCGCTGCTGGCTTTGGGAACCTGGCTGGTTTTTGCCTTCGCTTTCAGATATTCGTCCCTGTCTGCCCTCGCCGCCGCGGTTTTAACCCCTTTGTATGCATATTTTTATGCCGGCGAAGTTGAAACCGTTTTTTTCAGCGCGATTGCCTTACTGGTACTTGTCCGTCATCATGCCAACATCCGTCGCCTGATCAAGGGAGAAGAAAGCAAAATTTCTTTTCATAAGAGCAAATAATGACTGCGCAAGGAGATATCCTGTTCCGTCTGCAACTGATTAACACCGAAGGAATCGGCCCGGTCGGTTTTCACCGCCTGCTCAAACGCTGTTCTTCGGCCGAACAAGCGGTGCTTGAAGCGGCAAAGAGCAAAAAAACGCCGTCTCTTCAATGGGCGCAGGATGAATATGAGCGCGCCCGCGAATTCGGCGCAATTATATTGTCCGAGACAGATCCCCGTTACCCGCAAAACCTGCTTAACGGCGACGATACGCCGCCGCTGCTGTATGTCAAGGGAAACATCAACCTCCTCAATCATCATCCCGCGGTGGCCATCGTCGGATCTCGCAACGCCACCATTATCGGCCGCAAAATTACTTCGCGGATGGCCTTTGACCTTACCGAAAATCATGTTCTGGTGGTTTCCGGGATGGCACGGGGAATTGATGCCGCCTCCCATAAAGGCGCTTTGTATGCCAAAAATCAAAACGGTCCCACCGTCGCGGTGCTCGGAACCGGAATTGACAAGATCTATCCGGCGGAAAACGAAGCGCTTTATTACCAAATTGTTGCTCAAGGGTTGTTGGTTTCCGAACTTCCGATGGGCACGATTGCCCAGAGCGGAAATTTTCCGCGCCGCAACCGCATCGTTGCCGGACTGGCTGACGCCGCCGTGGTGGCCGAAGCAACCGAAAAGTCAGGTTCGCTGATCACTGCTCAGATGGCCAACCGCATGGGAAAACCGATTTTTGCCGTTCCGGGGTCTCCGGGCGAAGCTCGTTCGGAAGGACCGAATTTTTTGCTGCGTCACGGTGCCCTATGGGCCGAAAGCGCCGCCGATATTCTGAAAAGTCTCGGCGAGCGGATGCCAAAGACGCCGACTGAATTTATCAGCCTGCGCAAAAACGATTTATTCACAAAGCCCCTTGACATTTTGCAAAAAACTGTTGATATTCCACCGGTGAAGACCAGTCACAATGTTTCGATTTCGGAGTATCTGACCATTGAGGGCACCGACATCGATGACATCATCCGGAGTTCCGGCCTTGATGCATCTACCGTTGCGATGCTTTTGATCGAATTGGAAATGGATGAAAAAATCATCCGCCTGCCCGGTAACAAGATTGCCTTAAACGGCAAAAACCTGAAAGTAAGAAGATGAAATTAGTTATCGTAGAATCTCCCGCCAAAGCTAAAACAATCAACAAGTATTTAGGAACAGATTATAAAGTGCTGGCCAGTTTCGGTCATATCCGCGACCTGCCGAGCAAAGACGGTTCGGTGCAACCGGATCACGACTTTGCCATGAGCTGGGAACTCAGTCCGGGAGGGAAAAAACGCCTTAATGACATCATTGCCGCGGTTAAAGAAGCCGACACCATCATTCTCGCCTCCGACCCGGATAGAGAAGGAGAAGCGATTGCCTGGCATATTTTAGAAGAACTGAAAGCCAAAAACAAAATAAAAGACAAAAAAATCGAACGGGTGGTCTTTCACGAAATTACCAAGTCCGCCGTTACCGAAGCAATTAAAAATCCGCGCCAAATTGACGACAATCTGGTATCCGCTTATATGGCACGCCGCGCCCTCGACTATCTGGTCGGGTTCAACCTGTCGCCGGTTTTATGGCGAAAGCTGCCCGGTTCCAAATCGGCGGGACGGGTTCAGTCGGTGGCGTTACGTCTGATCTGCGAACGGGAAATTGAAATCGAAAACTTTAAGCCCGAAGAATATTGGACCGTCGATGCCGAGCTGTTTACTTCCAAACAGGCCCTGATCAAATCACGACTGATTGTTTTGGACGGCAAAAAACTTGAAAAATTTGACATTAACAGCGAAGCCAAGGCTCTGGACGCCAAAGCCAAAATCGAGGCTCAGGAGTTTTCGGTCGCCAACGTCGAACGCAAAAAAGCCAACCGTTACCCGGCAGCGCCGTTCACAACCTCTACCCTGCAGCAGGAAGCGGCACGCAAACTGCGTTTTTCGGCCAAGAAAACCATGCAGATTGCCCAAAAGCTTTATGAAGACGGTTTGATCACCTATATGCGTACCGATGCGGTCAACCTGTCGAAAGAAGCCATTGCCGCCTGCCGTGAAGTGATCGGCAAATATTTCGGCGATGCCTATCTGCCCAAAACGCCTAAAGAATATAAGACCAAGTCGAAAAACGCGCAGGAGGCGCACGAGGCGATCCGCCCGTCCGACGTAACCAACACGCCTAAAAAAATGGAAACCAAGCTCGACAATGACGCACATCGTTTGTACGAACTGATCTGGAAACGTACGGTTGCCTGCCAAATGAACCCGGCAGTGCTCGATAAAGTCAGTATCGACTCTTGTTCCGCCGACGGAAAAATCACCCTGCGCGCCAACGGTCAGGTGATTGCTTTCGACGGTTTCCTAAAGCTTTATCAGGAAAGTTTTGATGACGAAGAAGAAAACGACGAAAACCGGATTCTGCCAAATGTTGAAATCGGCGAAAAAGAAACCAAAGGCGAAATTCTGACCGACCAACACTTCACGGTACCGCCGCCGCGCTTTACCGAAGCCAGCCTGGTCAAAAAGCTCGAAGAACTGGGAATCGGCCGGCCGTCCACCTATGCCACCATCATTGCGGTTTTGCAGGAACGCAAATACGTTAAAGTTGAAAAACTGCGTTTTATCCCTGAAGAACGCGGGCGTATCGTAACCGCCTTTTTGGAAAACTTCTTCCAAAAATACGTCGAATATGATTTTACCGCTCAGATGGAAGAATTTCTCGATGATATTTCCGCCGGTGAAATGGAATGGCGCAAACTGCTTACCGGCTTTTGGACCAAGTTCATTAAAAACATTGACGCGGTTACCCCGCTGCAAATGAGCGAAGTGATTGACAAAGTTGACGAAGTGCTGGCCAAGCATCTGTTCCCCGAACGCGAGGACGGCAGCGATCCGCGCAGTTGTCCCGACTGCAAAAACGGTCGTCTGGGCATCAAATTCGGCAAGTTCGGCGCCTTTATCGGTTGTTCCAACTATCCGGAGTGCAAATATACCAAACAGCTGATCGACACCACGGCCGAAGAAGAAGCCGCCGCCGCTCATGCCGCCAACAAAACGCCCAACCCCGAAGACCGGGTTTTGGGCGAATTGCAGGAACAAAAGATTTATCTCAAAAAAGGCCCTTACGGATATTATGTTCAGTTGGGCGAAGACGACCCGAAATCAAAAGTCAAGCCCAAGCGCTGTTCTCTGCCCAAAGGCGTTACTCCCGAAGAGATCTCGCCGGAACAGGCTTCCGTATTGCTCTCGCTGCCGCGTCAACTGGGCAACGGCATTGAAGCCAATATCGGCAAGTTCGGCACTTATCTTAAACAAGGCAACAAATCCAAATCGCTTTACGGCAATGACAACATCTTTAACATCACGCTCGAACGGGCGGAAGAACTGTTGAAAGGCGCACCGGAAAAATCTCCGGCACAAGTCATCGGTACCCATCCCGAAAGCAAGCTGGAAATTACTTTAAACAGCGGACGCTACGGCCCTTACCTTAAATGCGGCAAAAACAATTATGCTTTGCCGAAAGAGTTTAAGGATAAGCAGCCGACGTTGGAAGATGCGGTAAAAATCATTGCGGCAAAAAAATAAAGCAGGAATATCCGACTCATCTTTATAAAAAAACACCCCCGATTTTCGGGGGTGTTTTTTGTGTGCTTGTGTTTGATCCGGTTTAC
>OFGN01000656.1_pt1 | contig 34889 bp, 26 predicted proteins | sample 1521821 | NCBI WGS metagenome assembly OFGN01 (sample SAMEA3504094, study PRJEB24116) | mouse gut metagenome | biome: mouse gut; feature: mouse-associated habitat; material: faeces | place: Denmark | collected 2011
TATTCAAGAAGCAATTGACTATATTGATGAAACTACTGGTTCTGCAGTAAACTTTATTACTTGTGCGTATGATGTTAAAAAAGAGTATATTAAAAATTTGTCTGCAAACAGAATTAATATAGATTACATGACTTTAGATGGTGGTTTTAAAGCACTATCTTATAGTGGTATTCCATTGGTTAGTGATAAATTTATTGAAGATGGCGAAATGTATTTACTAAATACTGATGACTTTAAAATGCATCAACTGGAGATGGTTAGAAGGTGATAATGGCAATGTTATTAAACAAAAGTTAGGTAGCCCAACTTATACTGCAACTTTAGTAAAGTATGCTGATATTGTTTGTGATAGACCTTGTGGTCAAGCAAAATTAACAGGTATTGTTTGTGAGTAATTTATGAAAGTGTTGAGATTGATTAGTGGTAATTGTTTTGATATTCCTGAAAGGGTAATGGAATTGGATAAAGATTATAGATTATATTATAATGTTAAAAGCAAAGCAATAGAATTGCATAATTTAAAATCACACCCAACTTTTCAGTTAGTTTTGCCGTATAGTCAATTGGATGCACGTGCAGTTGATTATATAAGGCGTACTAGAGTGGATAAAATTATAATAGAAATAAACAAAATAGATGAGTATAATCAAAATTTAGAGGAAAAACTAATCAGTCAAACTTTGAGTGAGATGCACGAAAAAACAAGAAGTGTAGTAAAATATATGAATAGGGGCGGAAGTAAAATTCCCTCCTATTCTGAATTGTGAGGGGATAATATGAAGGTTGAAGATGTTTTGACAGAAGTGTTGATAAGGTTAGGTGACAGGGATAAGTATGACATTATGAATTTGCCACAAGACGATGAAGAAATCAATACAATAGTTAAATGTATTAATATGGTTATTTCTGAAATAGCAAGTGACTATTTGCCTGTTGAATTTGAAGAAGAAGTGGAAGTAATTAATGGTGTTATACCTTATGATAATTTGTCAAAAAAATTGATTAATTTAAAAAATGTCACTAAAAACTCAACAAAAATCGACACTAAAATGTACCCTAATGAGCTTTTAGTTAAAGCTGACGGTATGGTACGAGTGCAATATATGTATATGCCGAATGCAGTAAAACTTGGGGATATTATTTCACTTTCTCCTAAAATTACACTTATGCTTATCGTGTATGGTGTGCTAGGAGAGTATTGCTTGCTACAAGGTAGATATGAAGATTCTAGCTTGTATGACAAAAGATATCGTGAAATGCTTAAAATCGCTTGTAGGGTTACAAAAGAAATAAAGTTAAAACACGGTTGGTGGAATTAATGAAAAGAATTTATTACAAAAAATTTGTAAGTACCCGAAAGGTTAAGGTTGCGAATTTTAAAGGTGTAAGTCGTGACTGGTATTCAAAAAGCTTGCCTATTGATTTTGCTTTAAAACAAGAAAATCTAAAGATTGTTAATGGGGCGTTGATTCCGTCAATGTCTCCAAAAAGCATTGAGCTGACTTTTGACGAAAGCATAAACAAGGTAATTCCTTTTTATGATAATGGTACTAAATTATTTGTCGCTTGCAGTGATTCAAATTACATAATAGAAGAAAATAACGGCGAAATAATAAAAACGAAAATTGAAAAAGACTGCGAAATAATAGATAGTACCAATTATAAATATGGCGAAGATAACTTTGTGATTTTAGCAACAGATGTCGGCGTTAAAAAATTAATAGGTGGCGTGATTGAAAGTAGCGATGTAGATTTGAAATTTAGCAATATTTGCAATCATTTTTACAGAATATTTGGTGCAGAAAAAAATTCGACTAAACTACTTTTCAGTGACGATTTTGCACCATTTAACTGGGAGCAAAGTATTGACGAAGGTGGATATATTAATTTATCTTTTGACTATGGCAAGATAACAGACATTATAAGTTTTAATGAATATCTTGTGGTATGTCAGGAAGATTGTTTTACAAAGATTACTGCTTATTCTGAGCAGGATTCCTTTGTTGTAAAAACTATAACTTCGCCAAGTAACATTAAGGAAGGTAGCACAGTAAATTGCGGAAGTCAGGTAATGTATGCAACTGGCAACGGATTTGGTATTTTTGACGGATATGATTGCAGAACAATTTGCGAAGAACTTGCGGGATTTTTAAAAGACTCGGATATTGAATCAGTTGCAACAAGCGATTATTGTTATTTTTTGTGTAAGGACAAGTCTAGCGATATTAAAAATAACTATATTATTGCTTATAATTTGCTATACAGAGATTATCATTTTATAACGGAAAATGAAGCTGAATTTCTTGTAAAAGTTAAGTATAATGGCGAAGAAAAAGTGCTTATCGTATGTGACAAAGAGATAAAAGTTTTGTCAGCGGATATTAATAGCAGTAATAAAATATGGCGTTCAGGCAGTATTGATTTTGGTAATTCTGCAGATTTTAAACTTTTAAGAAGAATAGAGTTTGGTGGTAATACCATTATTGATTTAAAAATTGCAGTAGACGGCAAAAATTATTTTTTTAATATCACAAATAAAAGAAGTCAACTGCTGAATTTAAAAGGTAAGGAGTTTGAAATAGAAATTGCACCAAAAGGTAGAAATATCAATGTTCCGTCACCTGTGATTGAATATTCAGTATTGGAGGAAAATTAATGAATAAGTTAAGCAATGTGCTTGAAGAGTTGGAAAATAAATTTGATAGACTAAGACAAAAAGTTAAACAAAGCAAAGTTATTTGTAAAAACAATACAGAATCAAGTCCGCAAATAGTATTTGCTCATAATGTGTATGGAGCAAATAAAATTTTAACCTACGATATTACTGTAAGTGCTTTAAAGCCTGTTAATATTGTTATTAAACTTGATGATGTAATTATAAGTACTGTGCAAGGACTTATGGCGTATGGTGAAATATTGCTTAAGTCAAATAAACTTTATAGTCTTGTAGTTGAATGTACAGGTGAGAGTATACTTGCCGGCAAGCTTAAACTTGAGAGTGCTGACCTTAGGGTAATATAGGAGTAAATATGGGAATTTTTAAGGAAATCAGTGACTGGTGGAATGATTTGTTCAAAGACGATGTCACCAAAGAACAAGAGCAAAAAATGATTACCGAACTTGCAGGAATGGAAGCTAAAGAAAGAGAAAGATTGGAAAATATCGTCAAAGAATATGCAGCTAGCAACAGACCGCAAGATTTGGAATTTGAATATCTTGAAGAATATGTACCTATCGATAATGAAACATTAATGGATAAAAGTGAAAAGCAATATTCTGAAATTTACAATGCCGAAAAAGATTTGGCAAATGAAAAATATCAAGAGAAACTAAATAAAGTAGAAGAAACTGAAAAAGGTTACATAAATAATGCAGAAAGTAAAAACAACAATTATAAAGAAAAGTATAAGGACAAGACAGAGAGTTTTAAATCTACTGCAAGCAAAAATGGAATTGCGGATTCTTCTATTATGGGTGCAAAATCTGAAGACTTGAATAATGAAAGAGACAGATACATTGATGATGTAATGAAAGCTTTGCAAAGCAAATTGAATAGCACTGCTAATAAAAAAGAAGATATTCTAAACGAAAAGAATTTGAAAATTCAAAATTTGGATAGCAACTTTACTAAAAATGTTGAAGACTTGTTTAATAAATATCTAAAAGAAGAAGAGAATAAGGTTAAAGAAGTTGAAAAAGCAAATAAAGATACCGCTAATAAGGAAAAAGCTTACAAAGAGTATCAAGACAGAATAGTAAAAGAAAAGGCCAAAGAAATGGAAAACCTTCAAAAGGAAATGAAGGAAAAGGAAGAAAGGGGAATATACGAAGACCCTACTCGTGAAGCAGAATATGATAAAAGATTAGAAATAGCAAGAGATTTTTATAAAGGGTTTACAAAGAAATCTGCTATAAAAGCTATCCAGGAAAATAGTACTTTGCAAAAGTTTTTAGGATTGAATTATTATAGATTGCTTGAGGAAATTCAAAATGGATAACGAAATTTTATTGATGGTGGCAAAAAGCGGCGTATTTGCCGTGTTATTTGTGATTTTGTTATTTTATGTGTTAAGAGATTCAAGAAATCGTGAGCAGAATTATCAAAAAGTTGTAAATGTTTTAACAAAAGAACTAGGTGCGGTTATGAATATCGAAGATGACATTAAGGATATTAAAAACACTATAACACTACAGCCACTTTATAATGCAGAGGTAACTTATGAAGGGGAAATTTAAAAATTACGGCTTGTGGATAAGTATTGTCAGTGCGGTGCTTATGTTACTGCAAGCAATGGGATTAAAGTTTGATTTACCTTATGTTAACGAGATAATTACTTCTATTTTGGGTGTACTTGTGACATTGGGTATTATCAGTAATCCATCAGATGGAAGCGGTTATACCGATAAAAGCGGTGACATAATCGAAAAAGTCGAAGACGAAGATATAAACTCAGATAACAATATTTGATTACATATCTTTGTAAATTGAAACAATTTAATATTTGATAAGTATTTATTTAAATTGCTTATTACAAAAAAAGTCCTTAATTGATTTAAGGACTTTTTATTTTTATTTATAAATTGTATAATAATTTATTTATTATTTTATCTCAATCAATCTACACAAAGCAAAATTTGGTCTACAATTTTTTGAGCTGTTTCTTTGTCATAATTGCTAATTGGTTTTGGCTCAGAAAAAGTTGTGTTTATTTTTTCACAAAGTAATTCTGGTGTCAAATCTTCCTGCCTTATTACTGTAAAGTTGCTTTTCTTTGCATTTTCCAATTGGTCACCGCGTGATGCTGACTCAGGTAGTGGTATTAATATGCTTCTTATTCCTATGGCTTGTAATTCAGTAATTACACCAGCCCCAGCTCTTGCAATAACAAGTGTTGCCAAAGCATAGTAATCGCCAATGTTATCTACATATTCTACTGGGTAGTAATTGCTTGTTTTAACATCAGGAAGTTTGCCTTTTCCTGTTAAATGAATGATATTATAATTTTTTGTTAGAGTACCTAAACAACTTACAACGCAGTCATTAATTGCTTTTGCACCCAAACTTCCGCCTACAACTAAAATAGTAGGTCTTTTAGTATCTAAATTGAATTTAGTAACGATTTTTGACGCGTTTCCTTGTAATATCTCATCACGAATAGGTGTTCCTAAGGTTATATATTTGTTATCTTTATTGCATTTGCTATCAGATGTTATTACTTTTTTTGCGGCTTTGGCAGCAAGTTTATTTGCAACTCCCAAGCTTTTGTCCGATTCGTGTACAATGTAAGGAATATTCAATTTTTTACAAGCGTAGGTGATTGGCAGCGATACATATCCGCCTTTGGAAAAAACTACATCTGCATTAAGCTTTTCCAGTAATTCCATAGCTTCCGAAATATATTTTGGAAGTACAAAAGGTATTTTAAAATTACGCATTAATTTAACTCTGTCAAGTTTTATTGCTTTTATAGGATAAAAAGGTATGTTATTGCTTTTTGCAATTTTTTCTTCCATACCGCCTGCTTCTCCTACATAATAAATTTTGTCAAAGTGCTTTTTTAAATAAGGTATAAGTGCAATATTAGGTATAATGTGTCCGCCACTTCCACCGCCTGTCAATACAATAGTTTTCATAAATATCCTGCCTTATGCAAATTTTATGCAAAAATTTTTATATTTTACTTTATTTTATTACCCAAATGTCAAAAAATATGCCGATTTTCATTATAAAATTTAAAATTGTACGCTTTTCCCTTGAAATATTATTCAAATTATAGTAAAATAAATATATAATGCAAAGTTTACAAATATTGGTAAATTTTTTGCATATACTATTTATGTGTATAAAAATGATTAAATATATCTTTTAGGAGATTTTTATGGTTACAGAAAAATTTAAAAGCGAATCGGGATTTGAAAGTTATGCTTATTATTGGGACGATGTAAAAGAACCGATTGGCGTCGTGCAAATTATTCACGGTATGGCAGAGCATATTGGGAGATATGACTTTTTTGCAGAATTCTTGAATTATAATGGTTTTATAGTTGTAGGTATGGATACAAGGGGACACGGAAGAACTGCTCAAGAAGGTTTGGGACTTGGCATTGTTACAAATGGCGATAGTTTTGCAGATACTGTTGCAGACCAAATTGATTTGGCAAAACACATTAAGCAAAAGTATTCTTTACCATTGTGTTTGTTTGGACACAGCTTTGGTTCTTTTTTAAGTCAGTCGTTTATTCAAAGAGCAAGTGATTTACTTGAAGGTGTTATTTTGTGTGGTTCTGCTAAACAAAAGGGTATGGATATTACAGCGGGACAATTTGTATCTAAATTGCAAAGTGTATTTTGTGGCAAAGATAAACCAGCTAAAATGATTACTAAACTTGCTTTTGGTGGTTTTGACCAAAAGTTTGCTTACGATAAAATGGAAAATGCTTGGGTTTGCAGCAATCTTGACTCTGTTAAAAAATACAATGAAGACGAATGGTGCGGTGCAACTGCGTCAATAGGATTTTTTAAATCATTGTTTTATGGTGTTAAAGACTTGTATGAAGAATGTAATCTTGACTGCATAAGAAAGGAATTGAAGGTTTTTATCATTAGTGGAGAAATGGACCCTGTTGGCGGATATGGTAAAAAAGTTAAAAAACTTTATGATACTTATGTTGATACAGGTATTAAAGATGTGACTATCAAATTGTATCCAGATAAAAGACACGAACTTCTAAACGAAGATATACGAGACCAAGTTATGTTCGATTCGCTTGAATTTTTTAAAAACTGCTTAAAAAATGACGAAAATATGAAAGAAATCAATTAAAAAATAAAAATTTTAATAAAAAAGACGGGAATTTTAAAGAGTGATTTAATTTTTTTAAAAAAATTGCAAATCACTCTTTATTTTTTTTTATAAATGTGTTACAATATAATTAATTAAAATAATATTACTTTTATTAATAACTTAATGTGCGTGTAAATGATTAAAAAGCTAAAAACTTTGATGATTTACGCAAGTTAAGTTTAAATATGAACGGATAAGTAAAATACATCTCAAAAGCAAGGAGAAATTATGAAGAATAAACAAGAATATTCATCTGACAGTATTGAAGTATTGGAAGGTCTTGATGCGGTGCGTTTAAGACCTGGTATGTATATAGGTGATTCTTCTTCAAAAGGTTTGCACCATATACTTTGGGAAATTGTTGATAACAGTATTGACGAAATTGCCAACGGACACGGCGATAGGGTTGACATTGAATTGCTAAGAGATGGTTCTGTTAGTGTTACAGATAACGGCAGAGGTATTCCTGTTGATATTCATAAGGAACTTAAGATTCCAGCACTAGAAATAGTTTTTACTAAATTGCACTCAGGTGCTAAATTTGGTAGTGATGACTATAAGTTTTCAGGCGGTTTGCACGGCGTAGGTTCTGCTGTTACAAACGCTGTATCTAGGTGGCTTAATGCGACAGTTTGGCGTAACGGAACTGAAAATTACATTGAATTTCATTCCCCTGAAATCAATGGTAAGATAAAAAGCGGTATTAGAAAAACCGAAATGACTACTACAAAATGTGATAAAAAATTGCACGGAACAAAGGTTGTTTTTATGCCTGATGACAGAGTTTTTGGGCATAATAAAATTTCCTTTGAAGTAGTAAATAAAAGAATAAGGGAGCTTGCTTTTTTAAATAACAACCTTACAATCACTTTGCGTGACGAGAGAGAAAGAGACGAAAATGGTTTGTCAAGACACGTTAGTTATCATTATAACGGCGGGCTTGTAGACTTTGTTAAATACCAAAACGAAAGTAAAGACCCTATTTATGACACACCTATTTATTTTGAGAGTGTGGGGGATAATGTACGTATTAAACTTGCTATGCAACACACAAATGGTATGGAGAGCATAACAAGCTTTGTAAACAATATTCCAACTCACGAAGGTGGTACACACGAGACAGGTTTTAAGCAAGGTCTTACAAGGTTTATGAATGACTATGCAAAAAACAATGGCTTTATTAAAGATAAAGACACTCCGTTTGTAGGCGACGATTTTAGAGACGGACTTACTGTCATTATGCTTATTCAAATGAAAGACCCTGAATTTGAAGGACAAACAAAATCTAAACTTTCAAATGCTTGGATTAAAAAACCGATTGAAGATATGGTTTTTAGTGGCTTGCAAGAGATTTTTAAAAAGCTACCTAAAAATATTGTTGCAGATATTTTTGCACTGGCACTGCAATCTAAAAAGGAAAGGGAAAGATTACAAAACAGCAAAGACGTTAATAAAAAAATGCGAGATATTGCTGCAAATAAATTAATAGGTAAACTTGCACCTTGCATAGGTAAAAATACTAAAAGAAATGAATTGTTTATCGTAGAAGGTGATTCTGCGGGTGGTTCTGCAAAAAACGGCAGAGATAGGAATTTTCAGGCTATATTACCACTTCGTGGAAAGCCGCTTAATGTTGAAAAAGCTAAGCTTGACGATATTTTGAAAAATACAGAAATTTGTACAATAATTAGTGCTTTGGGTGCAGGATTTTATCACGACTTTAATATTGACAACTTAAAATATGATAAAGTTATCATACTTGCCGATGCCGACCAAGACGGCGCTCATATTAGGGCTATATTGCTTACTTTCTTTTACAGATATATGCGACCGCTTATTGTGGAAGGACACGTTTATATCGGTATGCCACCGCTTTATAAGGTGGAAAATAAGGGCGAAGTAACTTATGTTTATGATGATGCAAAACTAAAGGAATTGCTAGAGAATATAAGCGGTAAAAAGACTATACAGAGATATAAAGGTTTGGGTGAAATGAATCCCGAACAGCTTTGGGAGACAACAATGAATCCTGAAAACAGGTCGCTTATGAAAGTTACAATAGACGATGTTGTTGAAGCGGAAAGAATGATTACGATTTTTATGAGTAAGGAATCGGAAGCTAGAAAACAATATATCAATACAAACGCAAACTTTAATAAACAAGACGCTTTTGAAAAAATAGGAGGATAGTATGGCAAAAGATAAAGTTGTTAATTCTGACATTATACTTGATTGTGAAATATCTGATGTAATGCACAATTCGATGATGCCATACTCAGAGTATGTTATTTTGGACAGAGCTTTGCCAAGGGTTGAAGATGGTTTAAAACCTGTTCAAAGGCGTATTTTATACACAATGTATGAGCTTGGAACTACACCTGAAAAACCATACAGAAAGTCAGCCCGTATTGTAGGTGATTGCTTGGGTAAATATCACCCACACGGCGACACATCTGTTTATGGTGCAATGGTAAGAATGGCACAATCTTTTAATATGAGCAGTATGCTTGTTGACGGACACGGTAACTTTGGTAGTATTGACGGGGACTCTCCTGCGGCAATGAGATATACCGAAGTTAGGTTGCAACCACTTGCAATGGAAATGCTAAGAGATATCGAACAAGATACTGTGGAATGGACACTTAACTTTGACGATACACTAAAAGAGCCTAAGACACTGCCAGGTAGATTTCCTAACTTGCTTGTCAATGGTGCATCGGGTATAGCAGTAGGTCTTGCAACAAATATACCACCGCATAATATTACTGAAGTTATTGACGGCGTTTGTGCGTATATAGACAATCCAAGAATTACTCTTGATAATCTAATGGAGTATATAAAAGCACCGGATTTTCCGTCCGGTGGTGAGCTTTTGGTAAATGACGATTTGAAAAAGGCTTATGAGACTGGTAGGGGCAAAATTGCAATCCGTGCTAAAATTATGATTGAAAAGGATGGGGATAAATTAAGCTTTGTAATAACCGAATTACCTTATCAAGTTAACAAAGCAGCATTGCTTGCAAAAATAGACGAATATAGAGAAACAAAAAAAGGATTATTTGACGACATTACGGATATTATAGACGCATCAGACAGAACTGGTATGCGTGTAATAATTAAGTTTAAGCGTGACTGCAATCACAAAAAGTTATTGCATAATTTGTATGAAAAAACCGATTTGCAACAAAACTTTAATATAAATATGGTTGCGATTGCAGACGGAAAACCACAGCAATTAGGCTTGATTGACTTGGTAAGATGCTATGTCAATTATCAACAAAATTTGATTTTAAGACGCTCACAATATCAACTTGCAAATGCAAAAGCAAGGGAACATATTTTGCAAGGTATTATAATTGCAATTGAGAATATTGACGAAGTTATTAAAATTATCAAATCTTCCGCATCTCCTGTTGAATGTAAGAGTAAACTTAAAGAAAGGTTTTCGATTAGTGAAAAGCAAGCACAAGCTATACTTGAGATTAAACTTGCAAGACTTACTAAACTTGAAGTTAACAATTTAAGGGAAGAGATAGCAGAACTTTTGAAAACTATTGAATACTTAACACAAGTTGTAGGTAGCAAACGCAGACAGCTTGCAATTGTAAAAAGCGAGCTTTTGGATATAAGAAAAAGATATAAACTTGAAAGAAGGTCACATATTTTTGTAGACGGAATAGAACAAAAAATTCAAGTTTATGATGTAAACGAGATTGAAGAAAAGAAAGGTTATTGCATATTGACGGGGCAAAATTGCATTAAATTCTTGACACAAAAAACATATAAGAGTGCAAACAAAACTTCTCAAAATTGTTCAAGCGAAGATATTCCAATCAGCATTGTTGCTTGCAATAATTTGTCACCTGTTTATGCTTTTACAAATCTTGGTAATGTGGCACAAGTAAATATCGGCGATTTGAAGGAAGAAAAATGGCGTAGCAAAGGCAGTCCTTGCGGTAAAGTTATAAGTGATTTGCAAAAAGGCGAAATTGTTATAAAACTTTTAACTAAAGATATGATAGAAAATAAAAATCTTTTGTTTGTGACAAGTAGCGGTATGGTTAAAGTTGGCAGGGGCGAAGAGTATTTAATAAATAAAAAATTCTATCAAGCAACAAGTTTGAAAGATGATGATAGAGTAGTTTATGTGGATACAAAAGACGATAGCAAAACTATTATTACAATAACAAATGAAGGTAGCGTGCTTAATATGGAAAGTGATATTACTCCTACAGGAAGAAAATCACAAGGCGTTATCGGTATGTCTTTGTCTGACGGCGATTATGTTAAATTTGCTGAGCAAATTGATGACGAAGGTGAGATTATTGTTGTAACAGAAAAAGGTTCTGCTAAAAAGGTTATAGCAGGTCTTATCAAAGTTTCTGGTCGTAATAGAAAAGGTAATAAAATTCAAAGCTTTACCGATAAAACAGGATACTCAATATTGTATGCGGGATATGTTAAAGAACCTTATGATATTATTTTGGTTGGTGAAAATGATGAAATTGTACCACTAAATAGTGAAGAAATACGAATAGAAAATATGAATTCTAGGGGAACTTTAATACCTAATATTGCAGGTAAGATTGCTAAGATTTTGCCACTTAAAGTTATTTAAGGTTAGTTGAATTTTGAATAATTACTTTATTTGAAATTTAATAAATAAACAGAAACATAATTTAATATTTAAAATGAAAATGCACTTCTATTTGAAGTGCATTTGTTTTTATGCTAATATATCAGGTTCAATATTTTCAACTTTCTTTTTTTGCATTTTGGTTTTGTGCATAAACAATATTGCAATTATTGTAAATGCTACTATTGCAACCGAAGTAATAGTTATTGCAATAATTTGATTTGGTGTTAGACCATTTGCTTGTAAGTTTTCATTTAAAATATAACCTATTTTGTCTTTATAAAACACTTTAGTAAAAGTACTTTCAGGGTTATATTCTCCTACAATTTGAATATCTTCTCCATCTTTTATATCGTCAAATAATATTTCTGAATTTATATCCGCTTGTTCGTAAATTTTGATGTTAGTACCGATTTTCGGAGCTTTTGTTTTCATAAATATAATATTTTGCTCAGGAGTAGTAGGGACTTTTTTAGCAAGATAATCGGCATTAACATAACCAGTATAATTTTTGCCAGCACTATTAATTGTTATTTCATACCAGTTCCAGCTACTATCAGATATTTTGCTATTACATATAACTTCAGTTTTAGGAGTTAATGTAAATTCCTTATCGTCAATTTTAAGCTTTTCGGAATATTTAAATGGGTATTTGTAAACTGCAACATTGCTAACTATTGCAGACATTTTTTGCCCTTTTAATTTAGTGTCTTTTGCTAAAACTTGTAAATCTTGTGCCAAAATATATTCCTTTTGAGACAAGTGTTCGGCAGTTACATAGTAATAATCATTTTGAGCATAAGTTATTTTTGCCAAAATCAAAAATACTGAGTCTTTTGGGATATGTCTTGCAGATTCCGGATTGTTAGGTGTGATATAGGCTGTTGTTTCATTTATGATTTTTCCTGCGTTTATTATATCAAATCTAGTAGGAGTATCGTCAAAATGAATATTTTTTGTGCCTATTAAACCAATTTTTTCGCCGTCTATCTCAAATAACAAATGGTCATCTTCGCTAGTATAGTAGTAGTGAGCATTAATGCTATCAACAGCTGTTGATATGTTTGAGTCTTTGGAGAAAAGATTTATTGTATATTCTCTCTCACGGGTAAACCTGCCGTTTTGTGAGTATTTTGTAATAGTACCATCTTTTTCAACATACAAATTACCCCTAAAGTCAATATTGTAATTTCTACCTGCGGCAACATTTGTTTTATCTGTAAAAACAGCTTTTTCAGTGTTCTCTAAATCGTATTTTGCAATGTATCCTGTGGCTTTATTAATTAAATAAGCATAATTTGTGCTGACAGCGGTAGTTATTTCGTCTGCTGCAATACTAATGTTTTTAATTAGCTCGGTAAGAGTACTACCATCATAAGTCAAAACTTTACCATCTTTTAAAACTAGCAACTTAGTATTGTAAACAGCAATTGATTGTACATTTTCTGCAATTAATTTATTGCTATCGTCATAAAGATTATTTTGATTATCAATATAATAAATACGACCGCTTACTGCTGCAACTTTTATTGGAGTGTAGTCTACAGGAAAAGCTGTTCTTTCTTTATTTGAAATATTACGCTTTACAATTCTTTTATTGTTAGTATCTGCAATGTATAAATAACTTCCGTCGCTAAAAACGCTTTTTGGACTATCAAATCTTTGTATATCGTCGCCTTTACTTGTTATTGTGTTTTCAAATGCGTCATTATTGAATAAGTAAACTTTATGATTTTGAGCGGTAACATACAATTTATTATTGCTAAAAACCAATTTGTTAAAGTTTATTTCTTCATTGTATATTTGATTTTGAGCAGAATTTTTATATAGCTTACCACCTGCAATAAAATAAACTTGATTATCCACAACATAGTAATCTGTAAAAATGTTTCCAATATCTATTGTATGAATATCGACAAAAGAATTTGTTGCGTTGTTGTATTTTTTAATAATTGTGTTAGTGGTAGTGCTACTGAAAACATAAATTTCGTTGTTTATTATTTTTATATTGTTAACACTATTTACACCAATACCTATATTTAAATTGTTTTCTACTTTATTGCTTAAAATATTTTCTTTAGTTTCAGTATCTGTAGTAATATCGTAAGTTGCAATGCTATTTGCAAGAATGATTGCAAGCTTATTATCTTTTTTACCGATTGACAAAATGTTTTGGTAATCAATATCTTGATAAGATGTTTTAATTTGGGTTTCTGTATCAACAATACACAAGTTTGTGTTGTTATCTTTTATTATAAGTGCGATTATTTTGTTCCCAACAATTGTAAGTTTATCAATTCTCTCATCATTGCTTTGGGTTAAGTCTTTATAAAAGTAACTATATTTACTATCTTGCTTTTGAACAAAAAGAGTTTTCTCGTTTGCGACAGCTAAGTAATCGTCCGTTTTGTCTATTGCAATAGGATTGCTTAATTTCATATATCTTGCCATATCGGATAATACTACAGGCTCAAGCGTGTTATCACTCTCGCGTGCAAAATCTCCTTCTGCCAAAACGACTGGGAAGGCAAGTATTACTATTAATAGAATAAATATAATAAAAATAAGCGTTTTTTTCATATATCCCTCTTATAAAGCATATAATTACATTTTGATTATACACTAAATGTTAAAAAAAGTAAACATTTTTCTTTTAATTTTAAATTTGTCTTGCAAGTTTATGGAAATTATGCTACAATAATTAGGATATTAAAATAAATATTTATAACAGCAAATAGTAGTTAATTGCTGCATATATATGACTAGCGGAGGCAATATGTCTAAAAATAAATTTGTAAAACCTAATCAAGATTATATGCCTGAAGGGGATAGCAATCTTTTACAAAAAGATATTGAAGAATTGGGTTTAAGTGAATATACTTTGTCAAAACTAAAAGGTGTGGAAATTTGTAAAATTATAGATTTGGCAAGATGTCAAATGAAACACTTGTATAAAATACCTGGAATGAATAAAAAAAATATTTTTGAAGTTCTTAAAAAATTGCAAAATGCAGGTTTGGATTTAAAAAGGTCGCCTGTTTTAGCGACAGTGGCAGAAGAAGGCTTACATAGCAAAAACGATGCAAAAGATAATAGCGAAAGTGTAAAAGTCACAGGTAATCAAGACAAAAAAGCGGATAATAAAAAAAATAAGGACAATAAAAAGGAAAATTTTGCTAAAAATAAAGGGAAAGGACAACCTGTAGTTACAGAAAACAATACTGCGGAAATAGGGGCAAAGCAAAATAATAAAAACTTTGACAAAAAAAATAAGCAGGATAAAAAGAATAATTCTGATATAAAACAAAATCAAAATAATGATAATAAAGTTGCTTTTGGAAATAAGAAACAAGCTATACCACAAAAACAAGTAAAAGTGGGAAATCCTAATCCGATAAACAACTCTCCGCAAAAGCCACAAGCTGAGCCTAAGCGAATGAAAGTTAACAGCTATGATATTGATTCATTTATAAATGAAAATACATCTGGCAAGAAAACTTTGAAACAAGAGAGAGAAGAAAAAATTGCAAAAGCTATAAAAGATTTGCCACCTGTTAAAAATGCTGACGGACTATATAAATTTTACAGACACGGCAAATGGGGATACAAGACAGAGTCAGGTAAAGTGGTAATAGAACCAACTTATACAGAAGCTTTTAATTTTAGAGAAGGGCTTGCTTGTGTGGAACTTGATGAGAGATGTGGTTTTATTAACAAACAAGGTGAAATTGTAATACCTATTCAGTATGATACTGCTTGCAGTTTTAGTGAAGGTGTTGCATCTGTAACAAAAGGCGACAAATGCGGTTATATAGATAAGGAAGGTAATATTGTTTTTGATTTTTTGTACGAAGCTGCAACTTCTTTTGAAAACGATATTGCACTTGTTAAAAAAGACGGCAAATGGGGTTATATGGATAGAAAAACAGGAGAAATTAGACTTAGATAAAGTAAGTTTTAAAATTTTTGTTTTTACTTAAATATAAAGATAATAATAAAAATAATATTAATAAAAATTGTCGGTTGCTTACAAATTAAGTAGCCGATTTTGTTTTATTGTGTAGAATTTTGTAATTTTAAAGCATTTTAAATTGTGATATGAAAATATGCTATTATTTGCAAATGCTCATTTGTTAATTTAGCAAGTATTTTTTATGCGTAGTAAAGGGAATTATTGAAAATTTATAAAAAACCGCAACAAAAATCGGGACTACTTTTATAGTCCCGAGATTTTGTTTTATATCAATATTTAGAATTTTATTTTAAAATAATTAGTTATCAGATGATACCTTGAGCCATCATAGCTTCGGCAACTTTCTTGAAACCAGCAATGTTTGCACCAGCAACCAAGTTGTAACCAAGACCTTCGCTTTCAGCAGCTTCCATAGAGTTTTTATGGATAGTTTTCATAATTTGGTCAAGTTTAGCATCAACTTCTTCAGCAGTCCAAGAATATCTCATACTGTTTTGGCTCATCTCTAGTGCAGAGCAAGCAACACCACCAGCATTAACTGCTTTTGCAGGAGCACAAACAACACCATTTTCCATTAAGTACTCAAGAGCTTCGTTTGTTGTTGGCATATTAGCAACTTCAATGTAATATTTTACGCCGTTTGCAACGATTTGTTTAGCATCTTCGATTCTAACTTCGTTTTGAGTAGCGCAAGGCATAACGATATCAACTTTTTCACCCCAAGGCTTTTTGCCTGCAAAGAATGGAACGCCGAATTTGTCAGCATAGTCTTTAGCTTTATTTCTACCAGATGCACGCATCTCAAGTAGGTAATTGATTTTTTCTTCAGTGTTTACGCCGTCTTTATCATATATATAGCCGTCTGGACCTGAAATAGTAACAACTTTACCACCAAGCTCAGTGATTTTTAATACAGCACCCCAGCATACATTACCAAAACCTGACAAAGCAAATGTTTTGCCTGCGATTTTGTCATTAAAGTGAGCTAAAACTTCGCGAGTGAAGTAAGTAGCACCAAAACCAGTAGCTTCAGGACGAATCAAGCTTCCGCCATAAGATAGACCTTTACCAGTTAAAACACCATTTTCAAATGTGCCTTTAATACGTTTGTATTGACCATATAAGTAACCGATTTCTCTTGCACCAACGCCGATATCACCAGCAGGAACGTCAACGTCTGGTCCGATATATTTGTAAAGCTCAGTCATAAAGCTTTGGCAAAATCTCATAACTTCTGCATCTGATTTACCACTTGGGTCAAAGTCTGAACCGCCTTTACCGCCACCGATAGGAAGACCTGTCAAGCTGTTTTTGAAAGTTTGTTCAAAACCTAAGAATTTCATAATTCCAATATAAACTGATGGGTGGAAACGCAAACCGCCCTTGTAAGGTCCGATAGCACCATTAAATTGTACTCTGTAACCTCTGTTAACTTGAACATTGCCGTTGTCGTCAACCCAAGGAACTCTGAAAGTGAAAGCACGCTCTGGCTCAACCATTCTTTCAATTAGGTTAGCTTTAACATATTCAGGGTGTTTTTCGATGATAGGCTCAAGAGATTTCAAAACTTCTTCAACAGTTTGAATAAACTCTGGTTCATTAGCATTTTTCTCACGAACTTTTGCTACTACATCTTGTAGATATTTGTTAGTAAATTGCATTATACTTACCTCCGAAGTTAATTTCTAATTGAATTAATTATATAACAAATTTATTTGAATATCAATAATTTTAAAACAATTTTTTTAAATTTTGCTAAAACAATTACTTAATGTTGATATAGTATATGGTTATGATAATTAATATCGTGCAAGATTTTTATTATATTATATATGTTTTACGCTTTAATGTAAAATCTGCAATCTTCGATAAAAAAGTAAAAGTATAGGGTTGACTTTACTTTATTATAATGGTATACTTATAAAGTAATATTAATAATATTTAATATATCAATATTTAAATGTTTATAATTTCTTTAATTTATTAATATATTGTAACAACTGAATATTAAAGGGAGTAGTTTAAGTATGCTATCAACAATCCCGCCGTAAAAGGCTGGTAGTATACGCCAACATTTGGTTACAAGACTTTTTATACTAAGGCAAATGGCTATAAGTATAAAAGGTCTTTTTTATATAACAAACAAATTATATGTGAAATTGTACAATTTGATTTTAATACTAATTTAGGAGAATAAATGATGAATTTATTTAACAAAGAGAAAGAGATAGTTTTAAAAGAAATGAAAACTTCTATAAACGGACTATCTACAGCTGAAAGCAATGCACGAATTGAAGAATATGGTGAAAATAAACTTTCCGAAAAAAAGAAGAAAAGTGCAATAATTGTTTTTTTGGAACAATTTAAAGATTTATTAGTTATAATTTTGCTTATTGCGGCAATCATTAGCGGCGTTACCGGCGAGTGGGCAGGTATGGCAGTTATATTTGTTGTTATAATTATGAACGCTATTTTGGGTACTGTTCAGTATCTTAAGGCAGAAAAATCGCTTGATGCACTCAAAAAGTTATCCGCACCAAGTGCAAAAGTTATGCGTGATGGCGAAGTTGTGACTATTCCTTCCGAGCAAGTTACAATAGGTGATATTATCGTTTTAGAAGCAGGAGACTTGATTGTTGCAGACGGAAGAATTATAGAAAACTATAGTTTGCAAGTAAATGAAAGTTCTCTAACAGGCGAGTCTACAGCGGTTGAAAAAACAGACACAATAATAGAAGGCGAAAATGTAGCATTGGGCGACCAAGTTAATATGGTGTTTAGCGGTTCACTTGTAACTTACGGCAGAGCAATTATGGTGGTAACGGCAGTAGGTATGCAAACTGAAATAGGTAAAATCGCTAAACTTATGAATGAAACGGGGGAAAAACTTACCCCACTACAAAAAAGCCTTAACAAATTTAGTCAAATGCTTGCTATAATTATTATGGTTATAAGCATTGTAGTGTTTGGACTTACTTTATGGCGTAGCTTTGAGCCTGATAATGTTTTATCTAGCGTTTTAAATTCATTTACATTTGCAATAGCACTTGCAGTTGCAGCTATACCTGAAGCACTTGGTAGTATAGTAACAATAGTGCAGGCAGTGGGTACAAGTAAAATGGCAAAACAAAACGCTATAATAAAAGATTTGTCTGCAGTGGAAACACTTGGTGCAGTAAGCGTAATATGTTCGGACAAAACAGGTACGCTAACTCAAAATAAAATGACAACTCAGGAAGTTTATGTAAATGGGCGTTTTAAGCGTGGTGAAGATATAGACAAAAACGAATTTGGCGAAAATATGTTGCTTCACGAAATGGTTTTGGTCAATGACAGCACGCATAGAAGTGGCGACGGAATAGGCGACCCGACAGAAATAGCACTTACCGTGCTTGGCGAAAAACTTGGTGTTGACGAGATAGAATACAGAAAAAAATATCCGAGACTTGCAGAAATTGCTTTTGACTCAGACAGAAAACTAATGAGCATATTAGGTGAATATAATGGTAAAAAATATATGTTCACAAAAGGTGCATTAGATGTTATTTTAAGTAGAGTAGATAGCATTGTTGAAAACGGAAAGGTAAGAAAATTTACACCAAATGACAAAAAAAATATAGAGAATGCAAATTTGGAACTTTCACAAAAAGGCTTAAGAGTTTTAACCTTTGCTTTTAAAGAGTTTGACAAAGATACAATTAGCGTGCAAGATGAGTTTGGCTATACTTTTGTAGGATTGGTAAGTATGATTGACCCGCCAAGAGAAGAAAGTATGGAAGCAGTACGTAGAGCAAAAATTGCAGGCATAAAGACAATAATGATTACGGGTGACCATAAAATCACGGCAGGTGCTATAGCAAAACAAATTGGAATAATGGAAGACGACGATATTGCTTTAAATGGTGTTGAGCTTGATAAAATGTCAGACGAACAACTTAATAATATTTTGGATAAAGTGACGGTATATGCAAGAGTTTCACCCGAAAATAAAATTAGGATAGTGGAAGCTTGGCAAAGACGCGGCAATATAGTATCAATGACAGGTGACGGAGTCAACGATTCTCCCGCACTTAAAAAAGCTGATATCGGTGTGGCAATGGGCATAACGGGAACGGAAGTAAGTAAAGATGCCGCATCAATGATATTGACGGACGATAATTTTGCGACTATAGTAAATAGTGTGTCAAATGGTAGATGTGTATACAATAACATCAAAAATGCAGTGATGTTTTTATTAAGCGGAAATTTAGCGGGTATTCTTTGTATACTTTTAACTTCTGTAATGAGATGGAATATTCCCTTTACAACAATACATTTATTGTTTATCAACCTTTTAACTGATAGTTTACCTGCAATTGCAATAGGAATGGAACCTGCAAGTAACGATTTGTTACTGCAAAAACCGCGAAACCCTAAAGAACCACTTTTATCAAAAAATGTGCTGTTAATGATTTTATTGCAAGGATTTTTGATATTTGGTGCAACAATGGGTGCGTATAGCATAGGTAAATTTGCAGGACTTAGCGATACACTTGCAACTACAATGTCATTTTTGACAATTACACTAGCAAGACTATTCCACGGCTTTAACTGCAGGGGAAGATTGAGCGTTGCAAAACTTGGTCTCAAAACTAACTGGTATGTTGTGGGAGCTTTGTGTACAGGTGTAGCGTTAATGTGCTTTGTTACATTTGTACCAGGACTTAATAGCTTGTTTGAGATTTCAAGCGATTTGTTAGCAAAGCCACAAATGATTGGATACATTGTGTTGTTTGCTATAATGCCTACAATAATTATTCAGATCGGTAAAATGGTAATGGAATTGTACAAAAAGCTTAGTGAAAAAACTATTAAATAAAATAAATACTAGGAGAAGAAATTATGTTATTAGATGAAATTAGAAGCAAATTTAATGAAGCAAGAAAAGCAAAAGATGAAACTACAAAGTCTGCACTAGAAGCAGTTATCGCAGGTGTGCTTTTAAAACAAAAAAGTGGTAAAGGCGAAGTAACAGATGCAGATGTTATGGAATGTGTTAGTAAAGAGATAAAAGTTCAAACAGAAATTGCGGAATTATATAAAGAAAAAGACCCTGCAACTTCAAATGTAGCTTGTGGTAAAATTGAAATCTTAAAAGAGTTTTTGCCAAAGCAGATGACTGAAGAAGAAGTGCTTGCTCTTATAAAAGAAAAGGATATTTATGCTGACGCATCACCTAAAACTAAGGGGATGATTATTAAAAGTATTATGCCTATTATTGCTTGTAAGTTTGACAAAAGCAAAGTTAACGGACTTGTTGAAGAATATCTTAAAACAAAATGTTAATTTCCTTTTTAAAACAATTTAATATCGATTTTTGTGCGGTTTGTGATGGTAATATTACAGATATAGTATTTTTAATGCCATATTATCCGTTTGAAAATTATGACAAAAATTGTGCTAGAATAGATAGTTTTTATATCGCATCAAATAGCCTATATAAAAAAGTAAAAGTGATTGAAAAAAAAGCTATTGAAAGCGGTTTTGAAATTGTTAAAAGACCCTTGCATCTTAAAAAAATAGCACAAAAAGGCGGGCTAGGCAGCGTACTTGATAATATGTTGCTTGCAAATAAAAATTACGGCACTAAAGTAACTTTGCAAGGCTTTTCCGTAAAAGGACAATTTGAGTATATTACAGACGGAATTGTAAATAAAATTTGCGATAGCTGCCATAGGTGCGATATTGCTTGTCCAAATAATGCTTTATGCAAAGGCGAATTTACAAGAGAAAAATGTATTAGACACAAGCAAGATTTTGCTAAAGAATACTATAGTATAGTAGGTAGCAGAGTTCTTGGTTGTGAAGAATGCCAAAATGTATGTCCATATAATAGCCATATTGAAAAAATAAAAATGCCTGATAAAGTCGCTGAAATTTTTGATATTCAAAATGTTTTTAATATGATAAAATGTGGCAAGCGTGGTATGGCACCACTTAGTGATTTGATTGGTAGTAATATGGCAAGACCGACTTTTATTTTTAATTTGGTTATTAATAGCCTGATTGCATCAAACAATTATGAGTATACAGATATTATAAAGAGTTTTGTAAATAGTAATAATGAAGATATTAAAGCAAAAGCTCAATTTTATTTAGATTATGTAAACAAAATAAAATAAATTTTATTGTATTTATATTTGACAAATTGCGAGCTAATTAATTGTTGATAGGATATTTGATATTTAAAATGTGACAAAAAGGAACAAAAATAGTAAAATTACCCCCTTGCTTTATGGTATAATTTAGCTTGGGGGTGTTGCTATGCTTTACACACAATTTGAAGATAATTTTGCTAAATGTAAAAATGTAAGAATTGAAAACAATATTGCTGAAGAAGTATTATCCGACATAAAAAAATTGACTAAAGCCGGAGTGATTAATGTCATTTATACTGAAAATAAAATTGACCTTGCAAGTGAAATTGAAGTATTATTAAATCGTGCAGGATACATTGCAAAAATAACTTTATTAAGTAATGATATTTTTGTGGACGAACTGCAAGATAATTGCGAAGGAATAGTATTATTGGGTAGTAGTTTATCAAAATTGATTTGCGGAAATAAATGCTTGATTGTAGCAGACGATTTGCATTTGTTTGAAATTTTACATAAAGATTATTATTCCGTCATTGTGGACGAAAAAAATATAAAAAACAGCAGTGCAGGCGAACTTGCAGGTGGTTACGGAATTTTAATGGCGAAGCTAATTGCTTGCTTTGATTATAAGCTTTCTTGTATCGCTTATAGCAAAAATGATAATTTGAGCATAATATCTGAGATTGAAGAAGTGATAACAAGTCTGTTTTTAAAGACATATACTTTTAATTTTGATGAAAGTTTTTCAAGAGATTTAGCTATGACTATTATAAGTGTAGGAATGCTTGAGAGTATGCTTAATAAAATAGATATACTTAGCGGCTATGATATTTGCAGTTTGCTTGTCAAAAAAGTGAGCAAAAGCAATAATGGAAAAAATGAATTTGCTATGCTAGTTGGTTGGTATATTTTAAATGTTGTAAAAAGCCTTATCAAAAATGAGTCAAAAGATTTGTTTTTGCCTAGCGATATTATTGCTGACTTGGAGTTTGTAAGCGGTAAGGCGGAAATTAGTAAATTGCAATTGCTTAATTTGATTGATAATATTGTGGCAAGTGAGTATACAAGATTATTGTTTATAAGCTTTGAGTATAAAAACGAGATAGAAAAAAGTATTAATAAAATATATACGCCTTGTCAAAACGCAATAAAAAATTTTAGACGCATATATTACGATGCGGGACTAGAGATAGCAGCAAGTATAACTATGAAAGACTTGTCTGAATGTGTGCTAAAAAGTGTAATATTTAATCCGCAATATAGCTTTTTAAAAATGTACAGGATACTGGGGATAGCTTAAAAGCCACTAATTAGTGGCTTTTATTTTTTATGTTATTTATTTTTAACTTCAAATATTTCGTATTTGCCTGTATACTTTTGAGACCTGCCCCTTATTACGCTTATTATTGCAAGCAGTATATTTACAGAGCCTAAAATAATATAATAGGTTTTAAAAGGAATTAAAAAACTGAAAGCGAACAAAACAATTGCAACAAACAAAAATTTTTTGATATTGGATTTGTCAAATATAATATCAAATATATTTGTGCTGTAATTTAATTTGCCAATTTTAATACTTAGTTTGTCAGATAGTAATTTTTGTGATTTTAGCAATTTAAATACGATTTTCAGCGGGATAAACTTTAAATTGTCTGCAAAATTAAATAAAGTTATCGCAGCGTTTTTAGGAAGTTCCTTTGCAATTAGATAGCATTTTTCTACCCCGCATTGTTTTGCAATTTTGCTATATTTCAAAATTTCATCAGGCGACAAATTTCCGAATTTTGCCGAGCATACAATCATAATGTTAAGTGGTGAAATCAAATAGTCATTTTCTTTTTTAAATTCCATATTTTCAAACACTATCATTAATTTATCGTATATGTAGTTTGCACCTTGCACACTGACATAAATCTCAAAATTTTTATAGTTTATTCTTTTGCTGTTTATTTTTTGAATAAATGAAATGACAATTAATCCTAACAAAGCAAATAGCGCTGCTAGGATAGTTTTTATTGCTACATTTTGTGATATAAAATGACATATCAAATAAAATGGAATAAATAAACAAATAAAAGTCAGTAATCTGTCAATGTGTTTTTTTAATTTCATAAAGTTATTATTGACACTATTAATTTAATTTATTATACTTTTTATATTAATTAAAAAATAAATCGGATTTATTTGTAAAAAGTAAAAATATATTGCTAATTATATAAAAATAATGTATAATAGGAATATGAGTGAATTTATCGGAATTTATGGTGGTGCTTTTGACCCGCCGCATATCTCTCACATACAAACTGCAAAAGCATTGCTACTTGAGAGAAAGTATGACAAATTAATATTGCTACCAAGCCATAATCCACCGCATAAAATGCTATCTGCAACTGATGCGGACAGACTTAATATGCTAAAGTTTGTAACAGACAATAAAATTATACTTTCCGATTTGGAAATTAAGCGTGACGGAGTGGGCTATACTGTAGATATACTTCCTGAACTTATTAAACAATACGGGGATAATATAGAGTTTATAATTGGTGGAGATAGTTTTTTAAATTTTGATAAATGGTACAAGCCATTAGAAATTTTGAAATTGGTAAAAATTTTGGTTGTCGCACGAGATGGTGAAGTTGAAAAATTGCAGGATAAACTAAAAGAATATGATAATATTCCTAAACTTGGCATTACTATTGCAAAATATCTGCCAAAAAGTATGTCGTCAAGTGAGATAAGGAACAAATTGCGTTTGCATATTGTAACTTGCGATTTGTTGGATAAAAAAGTAATATACTATATTAATAAGCACAATTTATATAATGAATATGACAGCTTGGTTAAAAAATTGAAATCGCAGCTGAGTGAAGAAAGGTTTTTGCATACTCAAGGAGTAGTGCTTTATGCCTTAAAGTATGCTGATAAGCTAAAACTTGACTATAATAAAGTGTTTATTGCAAGTCTTTTGCACGACTCTGCAAAAACTAACCTAAATTATGATTATATATATAATAAAAATTTAGTGCCTATAGATAGCAAAAACACACCTGTTGCTCACGCATTTTGCGGTGCGGTTGTTGCTAATTTAGAGTATGGCATAGAAGACAAAGAAGTGCTTGATGCAATATATTGTCACACAACGGCAAAGCCAAATATGTCACAGCTTGCAAAGCTTATTTATTGTGCGGATATGCTTGAAGAAGGACGAAATTTTGACGGAGTAGAAAAGCTGAGAGAGATTTTTGATAAAGATTTTGAACAAGGTTTTGTAGCTTGTCTAAAACAAACAGTAGATTTTTTGAAAAGCGAAAATAAGGAAATTTATCCTTTAACGCTAGATGCGTACGAATTTTACAACAAAACCTAAATGGTAATAAAATTAAAGTAATTTAAGGAGAAAATATGGAGTATACAGCAGAACAAATTAAAGATTTAGTAGTTGAAGCTTGCCTTGATAAAAAAGCAAAAGATATAGTGGTTATAAAAGTTGACCACTTGACAGTAATTGCAGATTATTTAGTTGTTGCAAGTGGTAAGTCAACATCTCAAGTAAAGGCGATAGCAAACAATATTGATGACCATTTATCAAAAGCAGGTGTAGAGCCTATCGGAAGAGAAGGTATACCTGAAGGAAGATGGGCAGTTGTGGATTATGGTGTTGTACTTGCACACGTGTTTAATGAAGAAAGTAGAAAGTTATATCTATTAGACCAACTTTGGAGTGACGGCAGTAATGTCACTATGATAGAAAACAAAGACTGACATTTTTGCATTTATGCCGCCTTGCATAATTTGGTAAACTTTGCTAATAATAATTGTATGAACAATTATATTATGTATGAAAATGTAGCAAATGTTTCTAATATTTCAAGCTATGATAATTATCATAACTATTTAATAATTAATGACGCAAAACAATATGATTTTGTGCAAGTTGTGCTTAGTGTAGGTAAAATTAGACAGGCAGTTTGTTATGAACTAAAAAACGGAGAAGTTTTGGTTGGGACACTTACAGAGCCATTATTTTCGCTTTCGGAAAGACTTATTTTAATGCAGGATATAGAGAAAAAAGTGAATGAAATTACAGATAAAAAGGTGTATGTAACCTTTGATACAGACTTATTTGTTGCTATAAGTAAATGTAAAGACGATGAAAAAGCAGGTAATCTAAAAGAGTTAATTTTTATGCGAAATAGTGCTAGAATGTAAAATGTGTTAAAAATGTCTTGCCTTTTGTATAGTTTTATGTTATAATTATGTAAATCAATTAGGAGAGGGTTTAAAAATGAAATATTCAATTTACGCTGTAGATGATGATGAAAGCATTAGAGACTTATACAAGTACACTTTTGAACCTTTAGGTTATGAGTGTCGGACCTTTCATTCAGCAGAAGAGTTGTTTGTCGCATTGGAGAAGAATTTACCTAATGTTTTATTAATGGATGTTATGTTACCGGGTATGGATGGTATTTCGGCTGTTAAAATTCTTCGTGAACAGTATCAGACTCTTTCAATAATCATTGTTAGTAGCAAAAGTGACGAAATCAGTAAAGTACGTGGTTTGGACTCTGGTGCAGATGACTACATAGCAAAGCCGTTTGGTGTGCTTGAGCTTGTGGCAAGGGTAAAAGTTAGTATTCGTAAGCAAAATTTTGCAAAAGAAGAATCAACTGTTTTTGAATATGGCGATATACTTTTGAACAATGACGAGCATATTGTAACTGTCAATGGCAATGTCGTAAAAATGACTTTGAAAGAATTTAACTTATTAAAACTTTTAATGTCAAAAGCAGGTAATGTCGTACCTAGGGAATCAATCCTTAACGATGTTTGGGGCTTTGAGTATTATGGTAAAACTCGTACTTTGGATATGCACGTTAAGTCTTTAAGAAGTAAGCTGTCAGAGTTTAGTAATAAAGAATATATCCAGACTATAAGAGGTGTGGGATATAAGTTTATAAATCAATAATTATTAAAATTAAAATATTCCCTTGAGTAAGGGAATATTTTTTTGCTTAAATTAATTTTAAATTTATTATTATATCTAAGTTTAAAATTATGTAGTCAATATATGTTTAATTGTATCGTTTTAAATATTATGAAATTTATTAAAGCTGCATTTAACAAAATTGCTTCAAAAATCGATACTATTTTAATGTGTGAATAGTATTACTTGACATAAAAGCTAAATAATGATAAAATTTATAAAAGGTAAATTTATGGAATTTTTGGCAGTTAAAAAAGAAGAATTAAATGGTAGACAACCTGATTTTGTTTATGTGACGGGGGAAGCGTATTGCGACCACCCATCTTTTGGTACTGCAATAATTACCAGAATGCTTGAGCATTTAGGCTTTTTGGTTGCAATAATTCCACAGCCGCAAAAAGATATTGATTATCTTGAATTCGGTAGCCCAAAATACGGCTTTTTTGTGTCCAGCGGTGTTGTTGATAGTATGGTCAATAATTACACAGTTGCAAAAATTAAAAGAACGCGTGATGTTTATAGCGAAGGCGGAGATATTGGAAAAAGACCAGATAGAGCTGTTTGTGTTTATACAAAAGCTTTAAAAAGACTGTTTCCAAATGTACCTGTCGTGATTGGTGGTATTGAAGCGTCATTGAGAAGATTTGCACATTATGACTATTGGGCGGATAAAGTTTTGCCTAGTATATTAGTTGATAGCAATGCGGATTTACTTATTTACGGAATGGGTGAAACACCTATTTTAGATATTGCAAAAAATATAAAAAAAGGCGTACCACTAGATAAAATGAGAGATATTGAAGGGGTATGCTATTTAGAAAATTACGAAAAATTATCAAAAAAATTAAAAACGCAGATTGAAGAACATTCAGCTATTTTCTGTCCAAGTTTTGAAGAAGTTGTGGAAAATAAAAAGTCGTATGTTAAAGCATTTAATATGCAATCACAAAACAATGACCATATAACTGCAAAAATTTTGTTGCAAAAACAGCCTGACGGCAGATATCTTGTGCAAAATATCCCGCAAAGGTCTGCAACTGTTGAAGAAATGGATATGGTTTATTCTCTTCCTTATGCACGCAATTATCACCCAATGTATACACGGGGAGTACCTGCAATTGAAGAAGTAAAATATTCTATTACTTCTCAAAGAGGGTGTTTTGGCGGTTGTAGTTATTGTGCAATTACATATCACCAAGGCAGAACTATTCAAAAAAGAAGTAAAGAGTCTATTATTAGAGAAGTAAACATTTTTACTGCCGATAAAGATTTTAAAGGTTATGTGCACGATGTTGGTGGTCCTACCGCTAATTTTAGAAATGTATCTTGCAAAAGCCAAAAGAAAAATGGCGTTTGTTTAAAGAAAAATTGTATTGGTTATAAGCCTTGTGCAAATTTGGAAGTTTCACATACTGAATATCTTGATTTGCTTAGAGAGTTAAGGGAGCTTGAAGGAGTTAAAAAAGTATTTATCCGAAGTGGTATAAGATACGACTATTTGATGATGGATAGCGATGATTCTTTTATGACGGAATTAATCAAGCACCACATTAGCGGACAACTAAAAGTTGCACCCGAACATACAGAAGATAGTGTGTTAAAACTTATGAATAAACCACCTTTCCGTGTTTATAGGGAGTTTAAGGCTAAGTTTGATAAAATCAATCAAAGTCTTGGTAAAAAGCAGTATTTAGTGCCTTATCTTATCTCATCTCACCCGGGTTGTACATTAAAAGATGCAGTAAGACTTGCAGAATATTTAAAAAGTATAAATTATATGCCTGAGCAGGTACAAGATTTTTATCCTACACCATCTACAAAATCAACTTGTATGTATTATACAGGTTTAAACCCCGATACTTTGGAAGAGATTTTTGTGCCAAAAACTAAAGAAGAGAAGAAAATGCAAAGAGCATTGCTACAATATCGTAAAAAAGAGAATTACGATATAGTACACAAAGCTTTGGAACTTGCAGGAAGAAAAGACTTGATTGGCTTTGGCTTAAATTGTTTGATAAAACCGACTAAGGAAGAAGCTATAAACAATAGTTTAACAACAAACAATAAAAAGCAGGGTAATGTTACAAATAGTAATAGTAAAATTAAAACCGACTTTTCTAAAATTAATAAATCAAATTATAAAGATAGTAGTTACAATAAAACTAATAAAGGCAAAAAGACAAACGGGTATAAAACTTCTAAAACTAGATAATAAAAACTAATATAAAAAAACAAGCAGTTAAAATCTGCTTGTTTTTTATAAAATTATTGCTATCAAAAAATTATTATTTATCAAATTCTAAATTATTTTTAAATAGTATTTTTTAATTTAATCTAATTAAAGAATAATTATAATAAGTCTTATATTTAAAGTAATATGGATTTTAAAGTTGCCAGTAATTTGTATTAAAAAAACTTCTGATTTTATTCAGAAGTTTTTTTGTTATTCGGAATACTTTTTATTAATCCTGGTGTTTTTGGTTAATGTCACGCTTTTGTGCATTAGCCTTGTTGTAATCGACTCTGTTTCTATTGTAAGTTTCAGTGCCTTTTTCGTTAAAGTTGCCTTTTCTTGAGAATTTATCAAATACATTGAATTTCTTAAGTGCAAATATTACAACAACGATTATTAGTAGTAGACCGATTATACCAGTAGTGATATAAAGCCATAATAATGGGTCAAGGTCTTTTACTTTTTCTTCTTCAGGGTCTTTATTCAAGTCGTCTTCAGTAAATACTATTCTGTGTTTGTATTCAGTAACAGTTTTATCAAACTCAAATTTGCTTTCGTCGTCGCCGCTAGCAGGGTATTTATCTTCAGGTACTTGTTCGTTAAATCTATCTTCTGTAATTTCGCTTATAGCTACGTTATCTACAAATAGATAACCAGAAACATAATTATCTTCTTCTGAGATGCCAAGAGAAACGCTTAATTCAACATTGTCAATATCTGCATTATCTTGAGTTGCAACGAAGAATGAATATTTTTTCCAAGCTCCGTTAGTATTTACTTTAATACCTCTTGCATCGTTACTAGAGAACTCGTAAGTTGAATTGTGAAGTTTCAATTGAATTGTAGCATTTTTATCTTGTATTTCGTAAGTTAATACATACAAGCTAATTTCATAATACTTGTTTTCTGTCAAGCTGTTTTCAGCAAGAGTAGTAGTATAAGTGTATTCTGATTTAGCATTGTTGTGAATTACTAATACATTGCTGTTGCTAGAACCTTCAATACTTTCTTGATAGTTAGTGAAGTTGAAGTGTGGAGCAGTGTTCATAATTTCAAGAATCTTATCAAAGTCTATACCTTTGTTAGTCTTGCCTTCTTCATATTCTCCACCAAACCAACCAGAACTGCTGTGGTCACGATTGAATACACCTGCAATAGATTTGCCTTCGCCGTCTGGAGCATCTGTATCAGCGTGTGAACCTGTCCAACCATCTGGAGTATCTAGTTTCTTATCGTCACTATTATCTGTAGAGTTGTCAAAAGTTGTAGTGCTAAATGTAGTTGCAATTTCAGTTTTTTCATTTAAGTTTTTAATTAATTTTTCGTACAAGTCTTTGTTTGTGATTTCGTTAAATGAAGGTCTGTCAAAGAAAACTGTTCCGCTTGAAATTGAATCTTGATTATCACCAAGTTTTAGTTGAAGATAAACTGTTGAGTTGTCAAAACCTGCATTGATATAAAATTTATATTCATCCCAACCTGTAGTGTCAGCTGTTATTGTAAAGCTTTCAATATTTGTTTTTGAAGAAGATTGCAAGTTGATTGTTGCAGTAGTTCCTTCATACAAATAAGCCCAAACAGATAATTCGTAATATTTACCTTTTGACAAACTGATTGAAGGAGAAGTGAAGCCCCAAGGTTTATCAATTTGGCTCTCAAGTGCTTTTTGAGTGCTGATAACAAGTACATTATCATTGTTTTGAGCAACTTGTGAATTCCAGCCTGCCATAATGTCGTTTACTTTTAACTTATCTTTTTGATAAGTATTGTTAACATTATAAACTCCTGCATAAAGGTCTTTTAAATATTCTTTAGAAGAAGTAGTCCAACTTAATGGTAAACCGAAAGTAGCTTTAGTATTTTTGTCTAAGAAGTCTTTCTCGTCAAAATTTTCATATTCTGTTTTAGTAGCAGAAATATCAATTTGGTTGAACTCGGCATTTGAAATCTTATGATTTTCTGATTTGAAAGAATGTTTTTTAACATAGTCGCCTGATGATTCAGAGTTGTAGTCAGAGTAGTTAACTTTGTACATTTCAAAATCTTTGATAGAAACTTTACCTTTTACAAGAGTGTCTGGGGTTAGGTTGCTACCACTACCCATAACAATTTCATAATATATTTCGCTTGTTTCTTTTAAATCACCTTGAATTAAAAATGCAAATTCTGTATAACCTTCGCCGTCAATCTCGTCATCTTCTAATCCTTCTGAGTTGAACTCACTTATTTTGGTGATTTCTGTATCTTTACCATCTCTTACTTTTTTGTAAAGGATAATTTCAATACCTTTATTTTCGTCAATTAGCTCTGTTTTAACTTTGAATGATAATCTGTAGTGATTATTAGCATCAATAGTTATAAGGTTTTTATATTTATATTTAGTAATACTAGGTTTTTTGTTTTCAAGAGTAATAACATTATTACTTGAAGTTAACTCACCACGATAACTATTTGGAATACCATCGTGTTTGTCATAGGTAGATTGTTCGTAGTTATTTGGATTTGTAATGATTGTGCTATCAAGCAAATTTTCGCCCAATGTAGATTCAAGATTTGCTTGGTAAGCTTCGTCAGCATTTTTATACTCATCTTCAGTGATAGTCTCTAAAGTAATTTCGTCAAAGAATGCTGCACCGATTGCGTTATCGCTATGGTTTTTGCCACCTTTACCCAATCCTACTTGAACATAAATTTCTTTAGTTCTCTTTTGGTCACCTTGGATAAAGAAGCTAACTGCTTTCCATTCTCCGTCAGCTGAAACGATATTATCAATTGATTTGATTTGTTCGTTTTTATCTGTAGAAGTTTTTAGCATTACATAAGCACCATTTTGTTCAATATTTTTAGTTTGAACCCAAACAGTTAATTTGTAATAGTTTCCTGCAGAAATTTTTAATCTGTTATCAGACCTATATCCATAAGCAGTTGCCTTAATATTGTTTAGCATTAAAAATTTGCTGTCATTGCCTTTTGGATTAACATTTTCAGCAATAGTAGGAATGCCTATAGCGTTTTTATCAATAACGCCGCGTACCAAATAGTCAGTACTTGATGGAGCAGTGTCACCATTTTCACCTGTGCTTGAAACACCTGTCCATTTACGAGCAGTGAATGGTTGTTCTGTACCACTAATATTTATAAATGACATATCGCCGTTAGTTAAATCATTATAACCTTGTTGTTCATTGCCTGCACTGGCTTTTACAAAGTCATTGTATTTTTCTTCTGCGGTTTTGCCACCTTCATCATCTTTAACTTCGCTTACAACCACATTATCAAAGAAAGCATAGCCGTTAGAAAGTTTATTATCCTTTTTACCATCTTTACCATTTGACAAAACTACACTAATAGAATTGCTTGAAAGGTTAGATGTTTTTAGCATAACTGTAAATGTTTGCCAGCTACCACCTGTTTTAATTCTTTCAAATTCAACAAATGCGTCGCCACCAACTTTAATATAAGCACCATAGCTATCTTCAGTAAGCTTGTCTGTTTTTACTGAAATTTTAATTTCAAAATACTTGTTTGCACTTAAACTGAAATTGCTTGATGTATATTTGTAAGAGTTATCCTTTTTGTTGTAAATCATAAGGATATTTGTATCTGTTGTTGCAACAGCACCTGGATTAGGTAGTCTGTTCCAGATTTTCTTATTTTTATCATAAGCTGTTTTTTCAGTGTCGATAACACCTGCTACCAAAGAATCGTCGTCAGTGTCGGTAGAATTGCCGGAAGAAGTACTTCCTGCAGAGCCTGTCCAACTGCCGGGGATTTTTGGGAAGGCGTCAGATGTAGTCACTTCAAAGTTACCATTAGCGATAAATTCACTTGTGTCTTTTACTTCCCCTACTGCATCATCATCTTTGTCGCACGCAATAAGTGTAGTTAACATTGTAATGCACAAAATGATTATCAATAGAACTGTCAAAAATTTGTATTTTTTGTTCATTTTACCACCTTTGTCTAATATTACTATTATTATATTTGATAAATAATCGCTTATTATTATATACTATTATTAAAAATAATGCAATAGTTTATAAGTATTTTTTTATTTTATTTTCATTAATAACTGAAACTAACGATTGCTTTTAGAAATTTTATGTCGATTATTTTTTGCGTCCAACTATCGTGGTAATCCATTGTTTTACAAAATAGTATCGATTTTTTTAAGCTTTTAATTAAAATCAATTAACAAAATTTCTTGTTATTTCACAAAAAATTATCTGTTAAAATTAATATTTTTTGATAAAATCCACATATTAAAATTATGAGAGTAGAACAAAAAATAAAGAAAAATAGCAAATTAAAATTTGTATTTGTGTCCATTGCAAGTAGTTTTGTAGGTTTAATTAATGGATTGTTAGGGGCAGGTGGTGGTTCGCTTGTTGTACCACTTTATGAGTCGGGTATGGATTTGGAAGCAAAAAAATCTCACGCTACGGCAATTGCAACAATGTTACCTACTTGTATAGTTAGCGGAATTATTTATTTGCTAGGCGGTAACTTTGATTGGCTCAGTGGTGGAGTGATAACTGCAGGCGTAATCATTGGCGGAATTATCGGTTCAATTTTGCTTAAATTTATAAAAAATGATTTTCTGTCATTGGTGTTTTATTTTATTATGATATATGCGGGGATAAAACTTTTGCTACCAAGTTAAAAGCTGACATTACGATTGTGGATTTTATTGTTTATTGCAATAACAAAGCGTGTTATTAGCTATGTTTTGAAAACTTATAAAAACTAAAAAATGTAAAATAATGTCGATTTTCTACTGGCTTTATTAACAGAAAGTGGAAAATTGACAAGTTTAAAGGTTTAAAATTACATATTTAAAGGGGGAATATAATGGAGTACTTACTTTACATTTTATTTGGTGCATTAGGCGGATTAATAGGTGGTATGGGAATGGGTGGTGGTACAATACTAATACCGCTACTTACTTTGTTTTTAGATATACCGCAATTGCAAGCTCAAACGATAAATTTGATTTCTTTTATACCAATGGCAGTTGTTTCGCTTATCATTCATATTAAAAACAAACTTGTAGACTTTGGGGCACTTTTTAAGGTTTTACCATTCGCTTTGGGATTTAGTATAATAAGTTCATTTTTTGCTTTAAAAATCAATAGTGGCGTTTTAAGGACGATTTTCGGCGTGTTTATGTTGATTATCGGTTGTATTTTTATGATAAAAACTTTAAAAAACTATTTATTCAGGTATTTTTCTAGCCATAAAAACGCTAATTTAATTACCAAAATCAAACTTTTGGTTAAGCAAAAATAAAATTAATGTAAATTTTTTATAAGTCATAAGTACAATTAAAGCACATAACAGCTACATCATTTAATGTTTCTCTTCCTAAATTTTTATTTATATGAATCACATCTAGGTTTTCTTTATTACCGCACTTGAAACATTTATTATCTAGGTTATTTAAAGCATAATCTTTAAATAATTTCCAATGTATAGATTTTTTATATTCATAATAAGGTACCCTTAAGCAAGAATCTAAAAATTTAATATATAAATCATCTAAGTCATGAGTATTTATTCCACTATATTCTGATTCAAAGTATTCACAATTATCATTACATTTAGGTAGAGTATCAAATATAATACATTTAACATTGTATTTAAAGTTTTCATCAGGACCATCTAAAGAAAGATGTGTGCAAAAAGAGCAATTTTCTTTAGGTAAGTTTTTCTTAAGTTCATTAATTTTATTATCCATTGTATCCCCCTTTAAATTTTATAAATAAATTTCTATATTATAGTTATATTAATTAAGTTAGACAAGTATTCTATAAAGTGGAAAATTTTATTACTTTATAGAATATAAATTTTTATAGATTACATTACCTAAATGGGGGAGAAAATGCAATTTAGAAATAGTGAGAAACTAAAGAAAAATATAAATATAGAATTAGAAAATAGAATTAATAATCATAAAAAAAATTACTATTTACAGTTAAATGCATATAGCCGTAAATTTTTAAAATATGAAAATCATATAAAAGGAAAATCAACTTTAGATAAAGAAGATAATTATAATATATGTGATAAAGGGACGCT
>OFGN01000702.1_pt1 | contig 33070 bp, 31 predicted proteins | sample 1521821 | NCBI WGS metagenome assembly OFGN01 (sample SAMEA3504094, study PRJEB24116) | mouse gut metagenome | biome: mouse gut; feature: mouse-associated habitat; material: faeces | place: Denmark | collected 2011
TAGGTGCCAGCCCTAATTTTCAACCGCTACTAAAAAAGTTTAGCGGACAGTAATATAATAATTTTCTTCATAAATATATATGAATAAATAACTGATAATATTACTCAACAGGCGAATCCATAGCCATATAGTCAATGGATTGATCGATTACAGAATCGACTGGTTCATAGGAGGTAGCCCCACGAGCTCCGGAAGCTTCCCATCCATCAATAAAAGAATTGACACTATTAACGGCTTCCTTATTGCTCGATGAAGCTAAAGCCATTACAGCAAAAGCAACCAATGCTAAGCACTGCAAACTTTTTGTGATCTTTTGTTTTTCCATATTATGATAAAAATTGATAACACTAAAAGGTAGGTAATTAAATCAAGAGTATCGAACGTTCCGGGAAACAGACCGACAAACTGTCCGAATTCATGAATAAAAGGCAACACAAGTGCCACATAGAAAGTCCGATACCGTAATATGAATGGATTAGGCTGAAGGTTTAACAACGAAGCAAACCACAATGCATCCGGCAGATTATATGCCACAGCTTTCAGCACACAACCATCACTTATAACAGCAACAGGAGCAAGCACATCCACCAAAGGCAACAGGAATACCACATCCGGTCTGAACAGACAATATATAGCGGACCCGCTCAATAACAACAGGATGGAAAATACTACTTGCACGTAGTCACCACCATTTTCACATAACAAGCATCTTCTTTAATCTTAATATTTTGTGGAGACGACTTTGTAACTGTTTTCTTCCCATTTGCCGGGATATATACCATTTCAGGGAACTCTTCCTTTGAGCCATCTGACAGTACCATGACAATAGTCACATCAACATTGACAGAATAGTTATTATGATTCTTAAACTCAACAGTCATCCGGTATCCATTAGAAGATGTGATTGTTTTCTCCACATTACCTGTCACAGTACAAGCATTATCGGCTTGGACTGTTGCCACACATGTGGCAATCAATAGCATCAGAAAAGTCAATAATTTTGTTTTCATAATATAATTGTTTTAAGTTTTCACTCTGCAAAATTCCGATTTTGCAGACATATAATCATCACCCTAAGAGTAATATACTTTTACGCAAGCGTACAAAATTTTTACATCTCCTTCTTGATGCACTCTGAAAGCACCATGAAAAAATCCACTCCTAATGCACGTGATATCCGCTCAAGCAGCTCTGTATTGATTGATGGCTGGCTAAATATATAATAGATATTCGGACGCTGACAGTTAATTTTCCTTGCAAGCCATGCCGGGGTACGCTCCTGACGAAGAAGCTCCTGATGTATGAGTTGTCCGATATGAACCATAATTATGAAATGAGCTGAATTACATTAGTCGCATATCCCAACTGAGGCATCGCCAAACGCCTTAAGAACGATCATGCACAAGTAATTCAGCCCATACACAGGCTGAACTTACACTTCTGCTTATTCTCGTTCTTCTTGAATTTTTGGCGATTTTCAGTTGAGAGAATAAGAGCCGTGAAGCTCTGTATTTTTAGAGTATATCTATTTTATTTCGTAATTAATCCTAAAGCTCTTGTTATTTATATATTCATCATTTATTTCTACTTCCCCATACGGAAGCAGTTAATCACAAAGTTAGTAATTATTTTTTAATCTGCAAAAGTCGGAACAGAGGCTATGTCACCATGAAGAACGCTACCGCCGTCTGCTTCAGAACATAAAGGACGGCATAGCATTCTCACGAGACGGTGATACCGTGTGGATATGCCGCAATTGCGGACATATCGTCATAGGCAAGAACGCTCCTGAGGTATGCCCTGTGTGCATCCACAAACAGAGCCTCTTTGAAATCGAAGACCGCAACTATTGAAAAACATACCGACGAAACCGCAAAGCGTGCAACGGTTTGGAGTCCGTTGCACGCTTTAATTTTATGGCCCGCACATTGCGGCATGTGCTGTCGACCACAGGAGCTGCCAGAGAAATTCCAGGGATGAGATGACGATAGTGTCATTACAAATTCGTACCTTTGCAGTATGGATAACGAGTGTTTTAAGATAGCAATCGACAAAAAGCTTATTTCGGAATTCCCGACCGTGACATTCTCAGGAGCGATCACTGTGATAGAGCATCCCGAGGATGTAGCTGAAGCCATAAGCTATCTGCGCGGACATGACATCGTGGGATTCGACACTGAGACCAAGCCCAATTTCAAGAAAGGGATGACCAACCGCGTTTCGCTCATACAGGTGTCGACCGAGGACAGGTCTTTCCTCTTTCGCCTCAACAAGATGGGATTCACCCCCGAGCTGAGGGAATTCATGGAATGCGAGGATGTGCTCAAGGTGGGTCTTTCGCTCAAAGATGACTTCCACGTGCTGCATAAGGCCGGTGAATTCGAGCCGCGCAATTTCGTGGACCTACAGAACATGGTGAAGAAATACCACATCTCGGATTCCAGCCTACAAAAAATATATGCCATACTCTTCAACGGACGCATATCCAAAGGCCAACGCCTCACCAACTGGGAGGCATCAAAACTTTCCGGAGCACAGATGGTGTATGCTTCGATTGACGCATGGGCATGCCTGCGCATTTACAAATATCTGCTGTCAGGAGAATTCGATCCTACAAAATCCCCCTATATAGTAAAAGAAGAGCCCTCGGAAGAATGAAGATACTTTCACCTGCTGAGATCACCAATGCTGCAGCCAATGCAGGAGCCGCAAAAGCACAACTAACTGCATCCTCCACCTCACGACTGCTCATCTCAGCCACCCTCGCCGGAGCATATATAGCCCTCGGTGGCATACTGTCAATGACCCTTGGTTTCGGATTCCCGGAAATTACCGCCCAGAATCCTGCACTGCAACGGATTCTCAGCGGTGCGGCATTTCCTATAGGCCTGATACTCGTGGTGGTGCTCGGTGCCGAACTTTTCACCGGCAACAATGCTGTGCTGATACCATCTATGATGCAACGCAGACACGGAATGGGGCTCACCCTGCGCAACTGGGCTCTCGTCTATGGCGGCAACCTCGCAGGCGCGCTACTGTTCACTTACTTTATGGTGCATTGCTGCGGACTCACAGCCGGTGATCCGTGGCATTCAGCCGCCATAAGGGTAGCGGAAGCCAAAGTGGCGATGCCCTGGAGCACCGTATTCCTGAAAGGTATAGGAGCCAACTGGTGCGTGTGTCTCGCAGTATGGCTCGCGCTGAGCGGCAAGACCCTCTTTGAGAAATCCCTCGGATGCTGGCTTCCTGTCATGGCATTCGTTGCGCTCGGCTATGAGCACTGCATCGCCAACATGTTCTTCATTCCCTTAGGGATGATGGAAGGTGCCGACATCACTGTCATGCAATCAATCACGGCCAATTTCATCCCATCGACACTCGGAAATATCGCCGGAGGAGCACTCCTCGTAGGAGCACTGAACGGCTATATACACAACATCGGGAAAAAATAAGCACACGCCCCACTCTCATTCACTCTCCGAGAAAACGAGGAGCCAGAATGAACGTCCCTATAGAGATACCGAAATTCCATCCTATGCCTCCGGTTGTATAATTCCCATATGCACTCACCGAACCGAGAGGCAATTTGAACCGCAATTGCAGTTCACCGAAGAATTCAGGATCACTCAGCCACTTGCCATAGTAAGGCTCCGAGCCTACAGGGCTGCACTCGATCTTCCGCAAAGGGAGAAAGCCGTCAAACACACCGCGTATCTGGAATGAGCCGGAAAGTTTCCACACAGGCTCCACCGATACGGAGACAAAAGAATTGGCGCGAAGCGAACGGCTAAAGAGATTGTAGCTCGACGGAGTGGGATGCACAGCCTCGGCTGCCACAATCGAAGCCTGATATGTGGGAAGCAGTTTGCGTGTGGAAAGCAGGGCACGCACTCCGGTGCCTACCGACAACGGACGAGTCACTTTCCAGTAATGCAGAGCCCCCATGTCGAGCTGTACCCAGCTCACTTTTTGGCTTGCCCCCATCAACTCCGGATCTGCCGACATGAAATGATACTTGCCAACCATACCGAGTCCCTGAGCATAAACGCGTGTCCCGGATGAGGGCAGCGAAATATCATCCAGGGTGTTCGACTCCCAGCGAAGCCCGGCTTGCCAAAGATTGAACACTCCTGAATCCTTACCCTCGACTGCCGAAATATCACTTAAATCAGTATGGTATGTATCGGACAGATGCCCCCATCCTATACGCACATCCATACGCGAGCGGAGCGTCAGCCCGAGCGTGTAGCGTCCCTGAGCGAAAAACTCCGAACGGCGTATGAAATCGGGATCTTTAACCTCATAAAACAGTTTTTCCGTCTCATGATATTTCAGTCTTGACCCCACAACACGCACCGAAACACCCGAAGGGACCGACGTGTCAAAATATGCATTGAACACACCCTCGGCAGCAAGATAACTCTGCCCGAGCCATGCATTGACATTGGTGTTCAATGATTTGAATCCAAGATGATTGTATCCGGCATTGAAGAAGAGCATACTATTGGTCGACGAAGATATATACCCGCCTATCGCTGCTGAGAAATCCTCCTTTATCACAGCTCGATAATTGAGCGTGAATGCCGAATCGGACTGTTCGTATACCGGAGTGGGCACAAGATTCTGCAATCTGCCCGAACTTATAGCCCTGTAGTAAGAATTTTCAACCTCAGAAAGAGTCATCGGCATCTTTTCATGCCGCGACATGAAAAGTGACTCCAGATAAGCGTTCTCCGACGGTGTACCGCCTGTGACATTTATCCCGGCAATCCTCACCTCAGGCGTGGCACGCTTGAACGCCGCCCTTCTGGCACTCACTTCAGAGGCTGGAGCGACCTGCCTGATCTTCAGACGTATGGAGTCAATCATTTCTAATCCTCGCCTGTATCCTATATCATATATCTCCTGATACTTACCGAAATCCAAAAGCCCGAACCGGTCGAGATCGATACGTATCTTCACCCCCTTGTCATATGGGAACGGATAATCGGAAGGCTGAGATATCATCTCTTCAAGCTGCGACAATGGATTCCTGACATCGGGCGACGGATTCTTGGAGCCGACATCAACGCCGATCAATGCCGAGGGATTGAAATCCTCTACCATCACATCGACAGGGAAATTGTCGTATATGCCACCGTCATACATAGGCACTCCGTCAAGATCGATCGGCTCAAACACCATCGGGAACGACATTGACATCCTCACAGCATCAGCAAGCGACCCTTTCGACAGGACCACCTTATGCTTGGCATACACATCGGAAGTCACCGTACGGAGAGGGACAAAAAGTCGGTCAAAATCCCCTCCGCACTGTGCTGTATAACGGCTGAATATGTCAAGGAAAGCCATATTCATCGGTATCGGGTTTATAAGGCTTACCGGGAGCACCGAGGTGAATCGTGTAGAGTCCTTCCCGAAATTGATCTTAATCATTGACGGATTCTGAGGCTCCGACTGGAAATAGTATAGCCTGTTAGGGTCGATCTGCCCTGTGGACCATCCGGCAAATCCGGGAGACGCCAGCAGCTCAAGCATCTCGGCGGGAGTGAACCCCGAGGCATACAGCCCTCCGACAATAGCACCCATCGATGTCCCGGTGATATAGTCGATGGGGATATCATTCTCCTCAAGAGCCTGTATCACACCTATATGGGCAATACCCTTGGCTCCGCCGCCACTGAGCACAAGCCCGACCTTGCCATCACGTGCCGAACCATAAGCAATAACAGCAATGGCCATCATCATCACCAAAAACACACCTGATCTTCTCATAAACAATAGTTGAATTATTACATGTACACAGCCTATAACTTCAAGCTAAGGGATTGTCCTCTCAGAGCACGTCTTGACCCCTTGACTCTTTATTTCAGTTAATGCTTAATATTTTAACAACATTGCATTGTCATTTGCTTAAAAAAGGTGTAATTTTGCATAATAAATCCGAAAATAAAAGAAATGAAACGACCACTCATCCTCACGGCTCTGTGCGCGCTGTCATGCGCAGGCTCTGTGGCGCAGATAAATAGCCCCGAAGCAAAAGGCTATCTTGAACGCGGGATTCTCATGTGTGACGACCGCAATTATGAGGGATGCATCGACCAGATGTCACGTCTCTACAACCTCACCACCACTGCCGAGCAACGTGAGCTTGCGCATTACTACATGTGCAAAGCCACCCTCGGACTCGGCGACGAAGAGGCTCTGACAATGCTCAGGCAATATCTTGTCGACTACCCCGTATCGATACGCCGAGCCGATGTGATGATGATGGTGGGCGACTATCATTTCAACCACGGACAATATGCCGAAGCCCTTGCCGAGTACAGCATAGTCGACCCCATGGCTCTGACATCTGAACGCCAGGATGAGTTGAACTACCGTCAGGGATACTCTTACATGCTTCTGGGCGAGTCCGACATGGCAGCATCATTCTTCCGCACGCTCCAGAGCAAATCGGCATGGCGCAATGCCGCCCACTTCTACCTCGGATACATCGCCTATTCAAAACAGGATTACCCCCTGGCTCTTCAATATTTCCGCGGACTCGACACCTCCAAAGAACCCGCCAATGCCGCCCCCTACTACGAGGCACAGATATATTATGCACAGGGAGAATACGACAAGTGCCTGTCCATCTCACGCAACCTGCTCGCCTCGGGCAATGTGCCGCAGTTCATCCCGGAATGCAACCGGCTCGCAGGCGAGTCGCTCTACAATCTCGGACGCACATCCGAATCGATCCCTTACCTGTGGAAATACTGCGCCGAAGCCAAGGATCCCGCCCCATCGGCATTCTACATACTTGGCGTGAGCGAATATGAGAAGGGTGATTACGATGCTGCCGTCAAACTTTTCCAGCAGGCTATAGGCTCACACTCAGCCATGGAGCAGAGCGCATGGCTCTATCTCGGACAGTCCTACCTCAAACGCGGCGACAAGAATCAGGCACTTATGGCTTTCGAGAACGCCTACAAGTTCGACTATGACCGCGAAGTACGCGAGACGGCATTCTACAACTATGCCGTAGCACGCATGGACGGCGGGCGAGTGCCTTTCGGCAATTCGGTGGGACTTTTACAAGACTTCCTCATCGCATATCCCGACTCCCCTTACAGTGCCGATGTGCAACGCTACATCGTAACAGGCTACATGAGCGGCAACGACTACGCAAGCGCGCTTAATGTCATAAATATGGTGACGAATCCCTCGGAACAACTGCTCAAAACCAAGCAGAGGGTGCTGTTCGTGCTCGGCACTCGTGAATATTCATCAGGCAAGGTAGCGGATGCGATAAACCACCTCACGGAAGCCCGCAGACTTGCCAACCTCGACCCATCCATAGCTCGTCAGTGTAACATATGGCTCGGGGACTGCTACTACACACGCGGCAACTACGATGAAGCCGTGCACTCGTATCTGAGATACATAAATGCCTCACCGTCATCAGCGGTCAGTGACCTTGCTCTCGCCCACTACGACCTGGGGTACACACGTTTCGCACAGGAGAAATACAGCGAAGCCATCACCGATTTCCAGAACGCGGTGAAGCTCCTGAGCACCGGACGCACATCCCATCCGGCATCACTTGAAGCTGACTCATACAGCCGTATCGCCGACTGCCGATACTATCTCGGCGAATACAGTGCGGCAGCAGACGATTATAAAAAGGCTTACGATCTCACCCCTTCATCAGGCGACTACGCCCTATACCAGTATGCCATAATGCAGGGACTGCTGAAGGATCATTCAGGCAAGATCTCTACCATCGACAACCTCACATCCCGCTTCCCCTCATCAGGTCTCATACCCCAGGCTCTACTTGAAAAAGCCGAGAGCCAATCGGCAACAGGAAACACATCGGCAGCAATCAGGACCTACAATGATCTTGTCAGCCGCTATCCGAGCACAGCACCCGGACGAAACGGCTATCTACAACTTGCCATCACATACATCAACAGCGGAGAACGCTCAAAAGGCATAGACACCTACAAGAAAGTGATCCGCACATTCCCATCAAGCGAGGAGGCCCGCATCGCGGCCGACGACCTTAAGCAGATCTATGCAGCTGACGGTCGCCTCAACGAACTTGTGAACTTCCTGAAATCAGTTCCAAACGCACCATCCTACGAGGAATCCGAACTTGAGCAGACAGCTTATCAGGCCGCCGAGAACACATATATCAATACCGGTGCCACTGACGGACTGCTCGGATACATAAAGGAATACCCCGACGGAGCATCACGTGCATCAGCACTATATTACCTCGCCGATGCAGCCTGGAACGAAGGCAGTGTGTCACAAGCTCAGGAGTATGCATCACAAGTATTGCTCAACCATCCCGACTCGGAGGTTGCCGAAGACGCCCTTCTCATAAAAGCTCAGGCAGAAAGCGAACTCGGCAAGACTGAGGTAGCATACAACACATTCCTTGAACTCGAAAAACACGCATCCGGATCAAATATGCTGCGTGATGCCCATCTCGGCATGATGCGTACAGCTATGGATCTCGGCAAATATGCCGAAGCTATGAACACTGCCGAAAAACTCCTGTCATCGACCGCGACCAACTCGCCAACCGATGTCGCAGAAGTGAAATTCGTACGCGGCATGGCCAACGAACATATGGGCAACCACGATGCCGCCTACGAGGACTGGGAAGCACTTGCTGCGAACCCTGCCGATATCTTCGGGGCCAAGAGTGCATACTATCATGCCCAGTCACTGTTTGACCGCGGACTCATCTCCGAAGCCAAGTCGGCAGCCGACTCACTCATAACGGCTGACACCCCTCACCGGTACTGGCTCGCACGCACATTCGTGCTCTACAGCGACATCCTGCGAAAGCAAGGCAATGACTTTGAGGCTAACGAATACCTTAAATCACTCAGAAACAACTATCCCGGCCCCGAGGTCGACATATACCAGATGATTGACACCCGCTTAAAATAATAATCAATGAAAAAAATTGCACTTATCGCATCAGTTTTCGCACTCTTTTCACCCGGGTGTCCCTGGGCGCAGGACCTGCATAAGGATATAAATGTGGAGCAAGCCATCACCCCTACCAAACGTGATGCATCACGCATATCCATCCTCCCGACAGTGACGCTGCCGCCGATACAGGCAGCGTCACTCAACTACAGCAATAAGGTGGTGACCACACGCGTGCCCAACAGCTTCACTACACTCGACCCTGTGGCTTGGGGCGACAAGCTTTACACATCACCCTACCGCGGCTACTTCAATCTCGGAGTGGGAATGCCTGTACTTATCGGCGACATCTCTGCCGGATACCGCATCCTCGACAGCGACAAGACACGCCTGAGCATATGGGGGCAGTACAACGGCGACCTCTACAAGCGTGAGCACACCACCTGGCATGACCACACCGCATCACTCGGAATCGACCTGCATCAGGCTGTGGGCCGCAAGGCTTTCCTTGACGGAGGACTCGACTACACTTACGGGTTCCACGACATGCCTGGCGATGACGGACGTTTCTCACAGTCTACGTCACGTGTCAACCTTACCGCCAACCTAAGCGCAGAGCATTCCGGATTGAGCTATCTCGCAGGAATCCGCCTTCAACACTTCGGTTTCTATAATCCGCATTTCCCTGGTGAGGAGCCATCAATCGACGACCCTTATAACGGATACGAACCGGTGAGACAGAATCTTGTAGGTGTAACTTTCGGAGGGAAGCTTGAAACCGGCTCATCATCACATATAGGAATGAATATCGATGCCGACTTCCTTGCCACAGGCAAACACTATGTGGCAGGAGTGCCTTTTCTTGAAGAGAATGCCGTGCATATGCCTTCCCAGACCTCAGGACTCATAACCCTGAACCCCTACTATGAGCTGCACAACTCATCAGCGACATTGCGCATCGGTGCCGACGTGGACTTCTCAATCAAATCAGGAAAAACCATCCATTTCTCACCTAATGTGACCCTCGCATGGCATGGGTCACAGGTGTTCGGAGCCGAACTGAAGTTTCACGGAGGCTCACACCTCAACACACTGTCATCGCTCTACGACATCACCCCCTATATGAACGGATCCATCGCATACCGTCAGAGCCATATCCCATATGCCATCGACGGCAAGATCGCTTTCGGTCCGTTCTTCGGAGGCTCTGTGGAAATTTTCGGCGGATATGCCAAAGCCAACAACTGGCTAATGCCCATCGTAAGCGGGATATACCCGGCAGGCGCAGTGTGGGAGGGTGTTGATGTCGAGGGATACCACTATGGCATCAGACTCGGCTACGACAGCGGCAAGGCGATCGCTGCAAGCGCATCCTACGAGGGCGCGCCAGGCAAATGGGACCGTGCCTACTATGAATGGCGCGACCGTGCCCGCCATGTGATTAATGCCGAGCTAAAGATACGCCCCATCGAAAAGCTCCTTTTGACAATCGGCTATGAGTTCCGTGCAGGACGCTCATGCTACATATACCTTGACGAGCCTGAGCAGATCGGCGGACTGGAGACATATCCATGCGAGAAAGTATCGCTCGGTGTGGTAGGAGACCTCCGGGTAGGAGCCGGTTATGCGCTCACCGACCGTTTCACAGTGTTCGCACGAGGCGAAAATCTCCTTGCCCGCAAGAGCATTTATATAGGCGGACGCCCCATGCAGAGCACCAATGCCATGATAGGGGCATCACTGAAATTCTGATTAATCATACATCCGTAAGATAGATTTACAAGAAGCCGGCAGACCACTGAAACTGCCGGCTTCTTGCATTGACTGACATAAACATTTACACAGCCGTAAGTGTTATATCGTAACAATACTGAAAAAATACATTAACATAACTCTGTTACGATATGAGCAAAAAATCAATAAAAGGCACAAAGACGGAACAGAATCTCGTCAATGCCTATGTGAGCGAATCGACAGCCTACTCACGCTACATGTTTTATGCAAGCCAGGCTGAAAAAGAGAAATACTTCCCAATTTCCGAAGTCTTCAAGGAGACAGCCGACAATGAGCTGCGCCACGCCAAAGTGTTCTTCAAGCATCTTGAAGGCGGACAGGTGGACTGCAATGTCACAGTTGACGCAGGCGTGATAGGCGACACCGCCTCCAACCTCGCCACAGCAATCCACGAGGAGATGGTCGAAGGCGTGGAGCAGTACAAGAAATCAGCAGCCGTGGCACGCAAGGAGGGATTCGACGAAATAGCCGAACATTTCGAATCTATCGCCGCTATCGAAGAGCATCACCGCCAACGTTTCGAGACATATCTCAAACAGGTAAAGGAAGGCACCGTATGGAAACGCGATCATCCCATCAAGTGGGAATGCCTCGTGTGCGGATACATATTCGAAGGCAAAGAGCCTCCAAAGGAATGCCCGGCATGCGACCATCCTCAATGCCACTATAAAGGACTCGACATAGATTAGTCAGTCACCATACACCATCAGTCATAGTCCAAAGGGGGAGAGACCATTCAGTCCGCCTCACCTTTGGGCTATGACATTTTTAGATGTGCACCCACTTGCCTGAATGTTAAAAAAAGTCTATCTTTGCACCATATGGATAGCACTGGAAATGAAATTCATCACACCGTTCTGCGTTCAGGACTCAGGGCGGTGATGCATCATCGGCCGGGAAGCGTGGTAGAGCACTGCGGTGTGGCTGTACGAGCCGGAAGCCGCGACGAGCATCCCGATCACTATGGGCTGGCTCACTTCGTTGAGCACACCATATTCAAGGGCACACTTCGCCGACGAGCGTGGCACATCCTCAACCGCATGGAGCGTATCGGCGGAGAACTTAACGCCTACACCACCAAGGAAGAGACCGTCATATACACCACATATCCGGCAGGGCATACCCCACGTTCACTCGACCTGATAGCCGACCTGGTAGAGAATTCGCAATTCCCCACCGTGGAAATAGACCGTGAAAGACTGGTCGTGGCAGAAGAGATAGACACATATCTCGACATCCCGTCCGAAGGTATTTACGATGACTTCGACGAACTGATTTTTGCCGGCACCCCTCTCGCACATCCTATACTCGGAAGCAGAGACAGCATCGAACGCCTCACCACGGATGTATGCCGATCCTATCTCACGAACTTCTACACCCCTGATAACATGGTGCTCTTCTACTCAGGTCCGGAAAAGCCCGAAAAGGTGGCAAGAATGGCTGAAAGATATTTCTCAGGACACGCAGAAGGAAAGCCAAGAAATATCGTCGGTGCAGACTTGAAGGAACCGATACCTGCGTCAGCACCTTTTGACGAGATACGCGAAATCGGCACACATCAGGCACACACCATCCTCGGGACCAGAATCTCTGACATGTATTCACCGAAACGCTACGCAATGTCGCTGCTCACCAATATACTTGGCGGTCCGGGCATGAATTCACAGCTCAATGTAGCACTGCGCGAACGCCGAGGCCTGGTCTACACCGTGGATGCTTCGACAGCCCTGCTGTCCGACACCGGACTTTTCACCATCTACTATGGATGTGACGCCGAGGATGTAGAGCGTTGCCGGCGTATAGCCACTGATATAATCGAACGACAGGCAGAACACATCTTATCCGCACGCCAGCTCGAAGATGCAAAACGTCAGTATATCGGACAGCTCACTGTAGCATCCACCAATACTGAGCAACGCGCGCTCAACATGGCACGCTCAACACTCTTCCGCGGACACACCATCTCTCCTCAGGAGCATCTCGATGCCATCCGGGCACTGTCGCCATCCGACATCATAACTGCCGCCTCCACACTCATTCCATTGTCACGCCTGACACTCATATAGCATCATTTAACATCTATCGTTTTTTCACCCGAACATTTCCATTGACAATATGGTGATATTCGGGCTATTTTTTGTACTTTTGCAATCTAATGCACTCTACTCTATAAGCATATAACCCTATAATCCCAGCCTAAGGCTGAACAACGATATGCGAAATATCATACTTTTTGACCCTGCTAAAGCCCGACAGGAACTCCTTCCTCTAACCTTTACACGTCCTGTGGCTATGATACGATTCGGCATAACCACGATAATGGAAAAGTGGCAAAGAGCTATAGAGGGCACATGCTCATTTGACACTCAGGACTATCTGAGCATAAAATATCCTCTTGTCCTCTCTCCTGACGGTGACGACCTGCACATCGCCGCCAACATTTGTCCCGACGAAAAACTCATTGATGCTATCCTCTCCCTCGATCCCGAAGCATCACTCCTGCTCAACAACGAGACCATAGCCTACAGAGGCAACGGAGAGGGCGACTCCGTGACATACACCGGCTCGCCGCTTGCCCTCAACCATATATGGGACCTCTTCATGCTCAACGATGAGGCATTGCGCCGCGACTTCTCCTCTCTCACCGCAGGACGAGAGTCCCAGCCACTCAGCGACAGCTGCCGTCTCATAGGTGATCCCGCCAATCTTTTCATTGAGAAAGGCGCAAGCGTAGAGGGAGCCATAATAAACGTGGCAAAAGGACCTGTGTACATCGGACAGGACGCAGAAATAATGGAAGGGGCATGCCTGCGAGGACCGATAGCCCTCTGCGAACATGCCGTGATAAATATGGGAGCCAAAATATACGGAGCCACCACTCTCGGCCCACACTGCAAAGTGGGCGGAGAGATCAACAACGTCGTGATGACAGGCTACTCCAACAAGGCTCACGACGGATTCCTTGGCAATGCCGTGATAGGCGAATGGTGCAACCTCGGCGCAGGATGCACCGCATCCAATCTCAAGAACACTTACGGCTCCATCAAGCTCTGGAGCATAAGTGAAGAACGATTCGTAAGGACCGGTCTGCAATTCTGCGGGCTCATCATGGGAGACCACTCCAAAGCAGGCATCAACACGATGTTCAACACCGCCACCGTAGTAGGCGTCGGCGTGAACTTCTACGGTCCGGGATTCCCAAGGACATACCTCACATCATTCACACAAGGATCCACAGCCGGAATGCACGACATGGATATGGACGCATTCTTCGATACTGCATCCAAAGTGATGGCACGCCGCAACATACCCCTCACCGAGATCGACAGGGAAATCCTCATCACCCTGCGCCAGCAGCTCCTTGATATCAGCTGAGCAGACTTGCCCATCCCTTTCCCCTACACCAACATAACACCTATAACCACAGCCTCAGGCTGAATAAATATTATGCCACAAGTATCTGAACGCGGGATACTGATGCCCGCATCCCCCATACGTCGCTTAGCCCCCCTTGCCAACGCCGCCAAGGCACGCGGCACCAAAGTATATCACCTCAACATCGGACAGCCCGATGTGCCAACCCCGCCCGAAGGACTTGCAGCACTGAAGAACATCGACCGCAAGGTGCTGGAGTACAGCCCGTCGGACGGACTTCCGTCCCTGCGCAAGAAACTGAAAGAGTACTACAAGAGATTCAATATCGAAGTCGAGACCGACGACATCATCGTGACCACCGGAGGCTCCGAAGCTGTGCTCTTCGCATTCATGGCATGCCTTGATCCTGGCGACGAGATAATAGTGCCCGAACCCGCCTATGCCAACTACATGGCATTCGCCATCTCGGCAGGAGCAAAGATTGTCACCGTGCCATCCACAATCGATGAAGGCTTCGCCCTTCCGAATGTCGACAAATTCGAGGCTCTCATCACTCCGCGCACCAAAGGAATCCTCATATGCAACCCCAACAACCCCACAGGTTATCTCTACACAATGAAAGAGATGTTGCAGATACGTGACCTGGTGAAGAAATACGACCTATTCCTATTCTCCGATGAAGTGTACCGCGAATTCTGCTACACAGGCGCGCCTTACATCTCGGCGTTCCATCTCCCTGGCATCGAGGAGCAGGTAGTGCTTGTGGATTCTGTGTCGAAACGCTATAACGAATGCGGAATCCGCATCGGAGCTCTCATCACAAAACATCCCGAGCTTAAGAAGAATGTGATGAAATTCTGCCAGGCAAGGCTCAGCCCCCCGCTGCTGGGACAGATCGTAGCAGAGGCATCGATCGATACATCCCCCGAATATATGCTCGCCACCTACAACGAATACGTGGAGCGCAGAAAATTCCTCATCGACCAGATCAACAAGATACCTGGCTGCTACACCCCTATACCTATGGGCGCGTTCTACACAGTGGTAAAACTCCCTGTCGACGACGCCGACAAGTTCTGCCAGTGGTGTCTTAGCGACTTCAGCCTCGACGGAGAGACCATATTCATGGCTCCCGCAGCAGGATTCTACACCACTCCCGGAATGGGAAAAGACGAGGTGAGAATGGCATATGTACTTGAGAAAGATGAGCTTGCAAAAGCCATGAAAGTACTCGCCGCCGCTCTTGAAGCATACCCCGGAAAGACTATCTGACAACCTTACATCACCACTCCATACCCCCATGACTGAAAAGGCATAACACAATGAACCGAAAAGATTTTGAGATAATGGCACCGGTCGGGTGCTACGAATCACTCCATGCCGCCATCAATGCCGGAGCCGACGCCGTATATTTCGGTGTCGAAGGACTCAACATGCGCGCCCGTTCGTCGGTCAACTTCACCCTCGACGACCTGCGCCGCATAGCCTCTATATGCGATGAAGCCGGCGTGAAAACCTATCTCACGGTCAACACAATAATCTACGACAATGAGATCGCGAAATGCCATGACGTGATCGATGCAGTCAAGGAGAGCGGCATATCGGCAATAATAGCCAGCGACATTGCCGCAATAAGCTATGCCAGGAAGATAGGGGTTGAGGTGCACATATCCACTCAGGTCAACGTAAGCAACATCGAGGCAGTGCGCTTCTACTCCCAATGGGCCGATGTAATGGTGCTTGCCCGCGAGCTGTCGCTTGAGCAGGTATCATCCATACACCGTGCCATCGAGGAAGAGAACATATGCGGGCCACGGGGTGAGAAGATACGCCTTGAGATGTTCTGTCACGGAGCTCTGTGCATGGCGGTGTCTGGCAAATGCTATCTGAGCCTGCACGAAATGAATTCGAGTGCCAACCGCGGAGCATGCACCCAGATATGCCGCCGCGGCTACCGTGTCACCGACATCGAGACCGGTGACCAGCTTGAGATTGAGAACAAATATATAATGTCGCCCAAGGACCTCAAGACTATCCATTTCCTTAACAAAATGATAGATGCGGGGGTAAGCGTGTTCAAGATCGAAGGCAGGGCACGCGGTCCGGAGTATGTGGCACTGACGGTACAGGCCTATTCCGAAGCAATACAGTCCATATGCGACGGATCATTCACCGATGAAAAGATAGCTCATTGGAACGAATCACTGTCACGTGTATTCAACCGCGGCTTCTGGGACGGATACTACATGGGACAGCGTTTAGGCGAATGGTCATCCAAGTATGGCTCCTCAGCCACTAAAGTGAAGCGTTACATAGCCAAGGGGGTACGATATTTCCCGAAACTCGGAGTCGGAGAATTCCTTATGGAAGCAGGCGAGCTGCATCCCGGAGATGAGATCGTGATCACAGGCACCGACACAGGTGCAATCATAATGAAAGTCGACGAACTACGGCTTGAGTACGACCCTGTGCAGACTGTGCGCAAGGGTGACAGTTTCTCCATGAAAGTGCCACGCAAGATCCGTCCGTCCGACCGCATGTACCTCTGGGAAGACACCAAAACGGAATGAGCGGCACCACTCCAAAGCCCTTGGCTCTTTAATTTTCCTTTCTTCAAAAAAATTAGTACCTTTGCGTACTATGACTGAGGATACTTTCAACAACGACGATTTATTCACCGCACCGGAGGATACCGGTACTGACAACGACCTCGACAGCACAACCGAAGCAGAAGCGGAGGTGACCGGCTACAGCGAGGACGAAATACGCACACTCGACTGGAAGGAGCACATACGCCGCCGTCCCGGCATGTACATAGGCAAGCTCGGCGACGGTTCCAACTTCGACGACGGCATATATGTGCTCATCAAAGAGGTGCTCGACAACGGTATCGACGAGTTCATGATGGGATACGGCAAGCAGATCACTCTCGATGTGGAGGGTGGTACTGTGACCGTGCGCGACTACGGACGCGGCATCCCCTTGGGAAAGGTTGTCGACGTATCGTCAAAAATGAATACCGGAGCAAAATATGACTCTAAGGCATTCAAGAAATCAGTCGGACTGAACGGAGTCGGCATCAAGGCTGTAAACGCACTGTCAACCGAATTCTTCATACGAAGCGTGCGTGACGGCCAGTCCAAGAGCGTCAGTTACAGCAGAGGGGAAATCATTGAGGAGAGCCGGCTTGAGAGCACCGATGACCCTGACGGCACACTCGTGCGGTTCACCCCCGATGTATCGATATTCCGTGATTTCCAGTTCCAGGAAAAGTACATCGTTCCTCTCGTCAAGAACTACACCTATCTCAACACCGGGCTTGCCATAGTGTTCAACGGCAAGCGGTTCATCTCACGCGGAGGACTGCTCGACCTGTTGCGCGACAATATGAGCGTAGAGCCGCTCTATGCACCTATACATCTCAAAGGGGATGACATCGAGATCACCGTGACCCATGCCAATCAGCGAGGTGAGGAATACTACTCATTTGTCAACGGTCAGCACACCACTCAGGGTGGCACACACCTCACTGCGTTCAAAGAGGCTGCGTCAAGAACCATGAAAGAGTATTTCAAGCGCGATTTCGACTATTCCGACATCCGGAACGGCATGATCGCTGCAATCTCCATCAAGGTGGAGGAGCCTGTGTTCGAGTCCCAGACCAAGACCAAGCTCGGCAGCCGTGATGTAGGCCCGGAAGGTCCTACGGTAGCTAAATTCGTGGGCGACTTCATTAAGACCGAACTTGACAACTACCTGCACCGAAACACCGATGTCGCAGATATCATACTGAAAAAAGTACAGGAAAGCGAACGTGAGCGCAAGGCTATGGCAGGTGTGACAAAACTTGCCCGCGAAAAAGCCAAGAAAGTCAACCTGCACAACAAAAAGCTCCTTGACTGCCGCATACACTTCAACGATCCGAAGGGGGACGAGGAGAAGAAACGCGCATCGTCAATCTTCATCACCGAGGGCGACTCGGCTGCCGGCTCCATCACCAAGATACGCAATGTGGAGACCCAGGCTGTGTTCTCTCTCCGAGGCAAGCCAAAGAACTCCTATGGAGTTCCGGCCAAGATCCTGTACGAAAACGACGAGTTCAATCTGCTTCAGGCCGCACTCAACATTGAAGAAGGCATAGACGGACTGCGCTACAACAACGTCATAATTGCCACCGATGCCGATGTCGACGGCATGCACATACGCCTGCTTCTGCTCACATTCTTCCTTCAGTTCTTCCCCGACATGATAAAGAAAGGGCATCTTTATGTCCTACAGACTCCTCTGTTCCGTGTACGCAACAGCAAGACAGCCAAGCGCGGAGGACGCAACAAGAATGCCGCCAACGAGGAGACATACTACTGCTATACCGACGAAGAACGCGTGGCTGCAATCAACAAACTCGGTGACAACGCCGAGATAACCCGATTCAAAGGTCTCGGCGAGATCTCGCCCGACGAGTTCCGCGGATTCATAGGCCCCGACATGAGAGTCGACCGGGTGACCCTTCGCAAAGAGGATGCCGTAGACGAGCTTCTTGAGTTCTATATGGGGAAAAATACCATGGAGCGACAGAACTTCATCATCGACAATCTTGTTGTAGAGGATGACTCGCACCTCAACTCGGAGGACCTGCAGGACTAATCCGCCATCCCGTATACATCATTCATCCACGCTAAAAATGACACTTCTTTTTCCAGGCACATTCGACCCTTTCACCATAGGGCATGCATCTCTCGTGGAGCGGGCATTGCCTCTATGCGACAGACTCATAATAGCCGTAGGATTCAACCCTGCCAAAAGTTCAGCCGAAAGCGTGCAGGAGCGTGTGAAAACCATATCCCGGCTCTATGCCGACCGGCCTGAAATCAAAGTGATATCCTATTCGGGACTCACCGTCGACACATGCCGGGAAGAGAATGCCGGATGGATGCTCCGAGGGGTGAGAACCGTAGCCGATTTCGAATACGAACGTAATCTCGCCGACATCAACCGCTCGATATCAGGCATTGAGACCATACTCCTTTACTCTCTACCCGAATTAAGTTTCATATCGTCATCCATGGTCAGAGAACTGGCATCACATGGCCATGACATATCACAATATCTCCCATGAGAAAAATCCTGTACTCACTTATCATTCTTTTAGCAGGAGCTGCATCCCTAAAAGCCCAGGTGGTCAAACTGCCACCCGAACGTAAGCTCGCTTTCGCCGAGCAGATCATCGCCAGCTATTACGTTGACACCATCGACACCACCAAAGTAGTCGAAGACGCGATCATAGCGATGCTTAAGGACCTTGATCCCCACTCCACATACTCCAATGCCGATGAGACACGTGAGCTCACCGAACCGCTCAACGGCAATTTCTCCGGCATAGGTATACGCTTCCAGATGGATAAGGACACTCTCTATGTGATAGAGTCGGTGGCGGGCGGGCCATGCGAACGTGTAGGCATACTACCCGGCGACCGCATCCTCTCGTGCAACGACACCGTAATCTCAGGAGCAAAGATGCCTAACAGCAAAATACTCAAGGTGCTCCGAGGTCCGCGCGGCTCGGAGGCTCGTCTGATGGTGGTACGCAAAGGGACTGACAGACCGATGGAGTTCGTGGTGAAACGCGACGAGATACCCATCTACAGTATCGATGCGACATACATGATCAACGACAGTATCGGACTCATCTCCATATCACGCTTCGCCGGCACTACTACCGACGAGGTCAACGACGCCATGAAAAAGCTCCGCAAACGCGGGCTTAAGCACCTGATAATCGATCTTACGGACAATGGCGGAGGATATCTGCGCCCATCCACCGAGATCGCCAACAAATTCCTCAACAAAGGGGATCTGATTGTATACACCGATTCCCCCAAGAACGGATCGGCACGATACGAAGCCACCAGCAACGGCGACTTTCTCGACGGGCGCGTAGTGGTGATGGTCAACCAGTTCTCCGCATCGGCAAGCGAGATCCTCTCGGGAGCTCTCCAGGACAATGACCGAGGTGTGATAGTAGGACGCCGAACATTCGGAAAAGGGTTGGTGCAGCGACCGTTCCCATTCCCTGACGGCTCCATGATCAGGCTCACAGTGTCACGTTACCACACTCCTTCGGGACGCTGCATACAGAAACCCTACACTGACGGCGATGATGAGGACTACCATATGGATATGGTCAACCGCTACCAGTCAGGCGAGCTCAGCTCAGCCGATTCCATCGCATTCCCCGACTCTCTGCTCTACCACACCCTGCGCCTTGGCAGACCGGTATACGGCGGAGGCGGCATAATGCCTGACAGATTCGTCCCTCTCGACACCACTTATTACACCGACTACTACCGCGACCTTGTTGCAAAAGGCACCATCAATCACTACGCTCTCGAATATGTTGACAGCCATCGATCCGGACTTAAGAAAAAATACAAAAAAGAGGATGACTTTGTGAGCAAGTTCAGCGTCACCCCACAGATGATGCAGGCTCTTACCGAGACCGGCAGAAAAGATGGCGTGGAATACAACAAGGAGCAGTTCGACACATCCTACGACTATATAGCCACCGTGGTAAAAGGTCTGATAGGGCGCGACCTGTTCGAACAGTCGACCTATTTCCGCATAGCCAACCCATGCAACCCCATATATAATGCCGCATTAGAGATCATATCCGATCCGGCAAAGTACCGCTCATACCTCTCGAAGCCATAAAGCAAGAATCAGAAAAAACGGATGTGCCCCAAAAAAGTTTTATCTCACACTTTTTTGGGGCACATCCGTTTTGGCACCCATCTGTTTCAATACTCTTCTTATATCAATCCAACCTCATCATCTGCCCTTGGCTGACGACTGATCGATATCGGCATCGGCATTCACGAGTTTCTTTGCCTCTTTCTTCTGTCTGCCCCACTGAATATTATAACGCACTTGCAGAAATGGCATCGGCGCGAAGTTCACACGATAGTGAGTCTCATTCCTATTGTACCTGTTCAGCGATATGGACCCTCTGTCATACTTATTGAACGGACAAAGCACCCCTGCCGTAAACTCCCATTTGTCGGAATTATACCCACCGAGAGGGGTTTCGGTGCGTGTCACTGATTCGCCGTCGGGCTTTGTGAATGTCTCATGATATTCCCTGTAGGAACCGATCTTGTTCGTGAGTTTGAAATCGCCGGTCGCACCCCACTGCGATCGACCGGAATTAAGCTTCAGTGAACCTGAATAATCTCCCCATGCACAGTTGAGCGACGGCATCCCCTTTGTCATAAGCGAACCACCAGGCGTAGGATTCACCACAACGAAATTCAGCACCGCATAAGCGTTTCCATATCTCAAACCTGGATTCTCAATCCATTCAACCCTTTTTATGGTCTCGGGAAGCAGGCTCTGAAGCTGCTGCACTGTGGCGACACGCCCATTCATTCGCACCTGCACCTCCTGGCTTGACGAAGTCACCGACCCGAGCACCTCATTTACAGTCACAGTCGGTATCATGAGGTTACGCAGAAGCTGCATCCCATCCTTTGAGTTTTTGACTGCGGTCCGTGACGGATAGAACACATCCATATCGGCCTTGCGTATCACTTTCGGAGCACTCACCACAATCTCGTCAAGAGCCTGTGCCGCAATCGAATCTCCGGTTGCCGGTTGCTGAGCCATAATTGCCAGCACCATCAGCATAAATATAAGAAACGTGATAATTCTATTAAACATATCCCCTAATTTTCAAGAGTGTAACAACCGTAGGGACATAACACATACGCCCCTACAATCGTAACACAAAAACTATAATAAACCTTAACGCTTTATCTTTCCGCCTGACGATCTGTTCTCGCGCACCATACCGCACACAAGCTCCCGGATCTTTATATCACCTCCTGACGATGCGTTCATGTCGGCTCTGTCAGCTCGCCCTTTCACCGTGATGTTTGCGCCCGATGAGACATTAGCCTTCACAGTTCTGACATTTATAGCCTTAAACTCGATATCGGCACCAGAACTTGCATTCATAGACAGATTCTTGGCTTCGAATCCTTTCACTTCTATATCACCGCTTGAAGATGCATTGGCACTGCAATTACCGCACACCATACCGCCATCCAGTTCAATATCTCCTCCTGACGATGCCGACAGTTTAACGTTCCTGCCGCCCAACGCCAATGGATTCCTGACCTTTATCTCGGCACCAGAGCTCACCGAAATGTTACCCACCGCCGGAGCATAGACTGTGACCTTTACATGCTTGACACCGGGCCGGTTGAGAAGCTTGCTCCATACTCTCTGCTCCACTGCACCGATGACAAGTGTGCTCTTTTTGACCTTGATATCCACCAGCGGAATCTCATCAGCAGGACCTGACACGAGCACATGTCCCGGAGCCTCACCCGGCACATACAGAACATCAATGCCGCTTGATACACTTATGCCGCTTATGAGTCCCTTGATATGGACCGTACGCTCGGCCGCAAATGCAGCCAACACTAATAACGCTGACAAAAGAAATAGAGATAACCTTTTCATAATCATACAATTTGTAATATTTCACATATTCAACAACACGGATGCTCCTATGATCAACAGCACTTCAAGCACCACCAGAACGACTATACCAGAAGTTGATATTTTGGGAGACCTGAACATCGAGGAAAACCCTGCCCAACAGAGACATATGGCAGGAAGCATTACGGCAAAGAGCACCAGGGCTATACCCCATCCCTCAAGATAAGGCGAAGAAAGCGATATATCCATAGCATCGAGCAACGCACCACTCGCCCCGAAGAACAGACAGCACATTCCGGCAATGATCACCAGCCCGACAATCCCGGTGGTGGCTGCCACTACAGCACCGGTTATACCAAGAAGGCAGAGAATCACCTTGCCGATTATGAGAAACACATTGTTGATGAATTTGGCAAAGTCACTACCGGAAGGCACAGGTGCTGTGGGAGGGACAGTATTGTCAATCACCGTCTGACCTACGTTATCCACTGTGACCGGCTCACCGCGCATCTCAAGTATCTGCCTGGGAGTCCGTGCAGGAGGTATTATCATCCAGGCTATAAGATAGAGGATAATCACTGTCCAGAACAGGTTCAGGCTGAATAGCGACAATGTCAGGACCACTACCAGAATCCTCAGCACAGTGACATCCCAGCCAAGATACTGCCCGAGACCGGCAATCACACCGCCAAACACCTTGTGGCGATCGTCCCTGAAAAGTTTCTTATGCAGAGGTGGAGGTGTCGTACCCATCCCCACAGCAGCGGACGGCGGTACCGTCCCCCATGCTGCCGGCTCAGGACGACGCGACTCATCCCTGGCACTCTGACCGAAATCAGCCTCCTCGGAAATCTCCTCGGGATGCCCCATTATACCTATCACATTGTTGACATCCTCAATCACTATCACAGAAGAACCTACGCTGGCGCGCTGCTCGAAGTGCTCAGATATGCGGCACTCAATATCGGACACAATCTCCTCACCCTCTTCACCGGGGAACGCTTCGCGGAGCTGCGACAGATAATTCTTAAGGAGCTCATAGGCATCCTCATCTATATGGAATATTTTACCGTTTATGTTAACTTCAAATGTCTTTTTCATTGCGGAAGATATTTGTTGGTGTAGTCGGATTGTAGAATTGATACCGAGGAGAGAATCTCATCCCACGATTGCTGAAGCTGCTCCAGGAACTGATGTCCCACCGGAGTTATTGAGTAATACTTGCGGGGAGGACCTTGAGTGGATTCCTCCCAACGGTAAGAGAGCAGACCGTCATTCTTGAGCCGAGTAAGAAGAGGGTAAAGTGTCCCCTCCATCACTATGAGATGCGCCTCCTTCAGCCGTGCTATCATCTCGGAGGCATAGGCATCACCTCGCTTCAGAATCAGAAGCACGCAGAATTCGAGCATCCCCTTTCTCATCTGTGATTTTAGGTTGTCGATATTCATAAACTATATCTGAATTTTATTTTGCATTGCAAAGATAGATACTTTTCACAGTACTTTGCAATACATAGTACTAAATATTAATATTATTTAACACTGCCATTCACATTCCACAAAAATATAAGAGCGATAGAATATGAGAAAAAATTGTAATTTTGCACTTACCTATGTATCGGTTATTATCAATATTCAGTATGTTACTTGCAGCCAGCAATATGGCTGCACATAGCAATAGTGCCCTCACCACTGACACAACACACATACAAACCGCTATAGTTCAAACAGCTGACGAATCCGCATTAATCACCGATACACCCTGCGACACCTGCTGCGACAATGTAGGCTGTACCTACTGGATAAAGCAGATTATCAACAACGGATTCCACATACATGACCCAGCCATATGCTACCCAAAGTTTCCGCGCTTCTGCCTGGAAGTCTACAACTGGGGGGACCGCACTTTCAATTCCTATGACAACAATTACGTGGTAGGGACCGGAAAGAACTGGAAACTGCAAGGGAAAAGCTACAACTGGATGGAGACATCAATGATGTTCTTTCCCAAATCCGAGGTAAACATGCACTCCGATCTCTATAGCGATGCCGGATTCTCCCTCAGCTTCATGGCTGTGAGTGCAGGATACATGTGGAACACCAACAAACTCTTCTCCGATCCAACCAACAGGCGGACATTCAGCCTTGACTTCACCTGTTCACGCTTCTCTCTGAGCTACCAGTCGGTATCATCCACAGGAGGAATGATACTCACACGATTCGGAGACTATAACGACGGACATCACATACGCTACAAATTTTCGGACTGCTCCACCGACTCCAAGACATTCGACGCATACTGGTTCTTCAACAACTACCAATATTCCCAGGCGGCAGCCTACAGCTATTCAAAATACCAGCTCCAAAATGCCGGCACCGCTCTCGTAGGATTCAACTTCACAGAGCAGCACATGCGCATGGACTTCAATTCCCTTCCTGCCGAAATGCTCATACACTCCCCTCTCTCCAACAACTACTACACCCTTGACTACCGCAGCTACTGCGCCACAGGAGGATACGCCTACAACTGGGTGCTGAAGCCACGCAGATGGCTCCTAAACGCCACAGGGCTGGCGGCAATAGGATACAGGCAGCTGTTCAACTCCGAAGAGCACCGAAAGGCGCGCACTCAGCTTGCCAACAATTTCCGCATCAATCTCGCAGCTGTCTACAATCACCGCGCCCTGTTCGCCGCATTCACCATGCGTGCAAGCGGATTTGTGAATTACAATTCCGACGACATGACCCATTTCAACTCCATACTGTCATTCACAGCTGCCGTGGGCATGAGGTTTTAACCTCAGGCTACACCATGCACACTACAAGGGTGAACATCACTGCATAAAGCATCATCAGACAGGCTGTCATTCCCAGCAACGGATTCAAGGCTTCACCACGTGACCTCACGAGCCTGGTGTACAATGCCACGTGAAGTATCAGATACACGCATGGGCACAGCCATCCCATCCTTGCCGCTGCCACCCATTCGGGAAGAGTGAGAATCACAGCCATGAAACCATTTGCAAGATAGAGGCTCGACATCCCGCGCCTGCCAATTACAACAGCCAACGTGCGCTTCCCTACCGCCCGGTCATCGTCCATGTCACGGTAATTGTTCACTACAAGCACATTCGCGCCCATAAGCCCCATCCCTACCGCTGCTGCAAGAAGCCACCAGCCGAAAGGTCCGCCCATTAGCATATAAGTAAGCACCACAGGCACTATACCGAAAAAGAACACTACCGCGACCTCGCCAAGCCCATGACGCGAAAGAGGATAGGGACCTGCACTATAGGCAATCACCCCCAATGCTGTGGCAACACCGGCTACATACATCCACCACTGCCCATACATAGCCACAAGAGCCACTCCTATCAGGCATGCAACACCAAGGGTCCCGAACGTTGCATATTTCATAGCCTCAGGTGTGATATCACCCTCTGTGACACCTCGTCGCGGTCCCACTCTGCCAGCCTTGTCAAGGCCAGCCTTGAAGTCGTAATACTCATTGGCGAAATTTGAGGCCACCTGGGCAAGCAGCGCGAATGCAACACACATCCCCCAGGGGATCACATCAAACCTCCATGACAACACTCCGAGTGCCCCGGCATATATCACCCCGGCAAGCGACACTGGGAGGGTGCGCAGCCTCATCGCTTCAATCCAGCATCCTGTTTTCGACATAACTAACATCAAGTTTCAATACATAAGGACAGGAGGACTTTTCAATAAGTACGGAAATCATGTATTCCCATCGCTTATAAAAGCCCTCCTGTCCTTATGTCCTTTAAAAAGAATCAGTTTTCTTGTTTTTTACTCAAACTCCTTCGCGATAGCGTCGGCTATAGCCTGCATCTCTTCGGCAGGGAAGCTGTGCTTCTTGGAGAAGTCCATATCCGCCTCGCTGTTGATCGGGAGCAGATGGATATGGGTGTGAGGCACCTCAAGCCCTACTACGGCAACGCCCACACGCTCACACGGAATAGCCTTCTCTATGGCTTTCGCCACACGGCGCGCAAAGAGCATCAGACCGGTGTACTCCTCCTTGTCAAGATCGAATATATAATCGACCTCCCGACGAGGGATCACCAGCACATGCCCCCTGGCTACAGGATTGATGTCAAGAAAAGCATAATGCTTATCATCGGCAGCCACCTTATAGGACGGGATCTCACCGTCGGCTATCCTTGAAAAAATAGTTGCCATGACCTTAGAAGCTGATTTCGATGATCTCAAACTTCATCATGCCTGCCGGCACTTTTATGTCGACAAGCTCTCCGAGCTTATGCCCGAGCAGCCCCTGTGCAATGGGGGTCGACGAGCCTATCTTCTTCTCCTTGAGGTTGGCTTCGGAATCTGCGACAATGGTGTATTCCATAGTCATTCCGTTGGTATGGTTCTTGATCTTAACACGATTGAGTATCTGCACCTCCTCATTGTTAAGATTGCTCTCATCGATAATGCGTGAATTAGCCACAAGATCCTTGAGCTGGGAGATCTTCATCTCAAGCATGCCCTGAGCCTCCTTGGCTGCGTCATACTCGGAATTCTCCGAAAGGTCACCCTTGTCACGGGCCTCGGCTATAGCCGCCGATATGCGGGGACGCTCTACTGACTCCAGGTAGGCGATTTCTTCCATTTTTTTCTTGTAACCTTCCTTGGTCATATAAGTTATTGCCATGGTAGTAATGTTATTTTTGATATGGTGTTAGTGAGAGATTATATCAACTGCGAACGTAAAAAAATTTAGAATCTCGACGCTGCCGGCTACGAGACCCTACAATTTATCGTTCAGAATTTTCTTGCAACAAAGGTACGGACAAAAAGGGGAGAAAGCAATTTTTGCACCCTGATTTAACAAAATTTCACCGCTCAAAAAAATGGTTAAAATCCAAATTTATTTACCTTTGCACTACACGTGTCCCACCCCACCATCCAACAATCCCCCATATTGGGCCGACGTGATTCTGAAAATATATGACCACCACTTTTCTAATAGGATATATGGGCTGCGGCAAGACCACTCTTGGCAGAGCCGTGGCAGAGCACACAGGAGTGCGCTTCATCGATCTTGACGATTATATCGAAGAGCGGCAGGGATGCAGCGTCAAGGAGATATTCGCGTGCCGAGGCGAAGATGCGTTCCGCGCCATAGAGCGCGAAGCCCTCATTGAAGTGAGCTGCAGCAGCGACACTTTCGTGGCTTGCGGAGGGGGCACACCATGCTTCGGTGACAACATGGATGTGATGAACTCGCGCGGGATCACAGTCTATCTCACCGCGCCCCATCACCGCCTCCTCGCCCGGCTCAAGGAGGGAAGAGAGAAGCGTCCGCTGATAGCCTCCCTGTCTGACGACGAACTTGACGCATTCATCGCACGTCAGATGGAGTGGAGACACCCCCACTATTCCCGGGCAAAACTGACTTTCGACAGTTCACGACTTGAGAACACCGAGCAGGTGAGCGAAAGCGTCGACCGTTTCCTGAAACTTATAAGCAGCTATGAATCTTGACTCAACTCCCACCGCTGTAGAGCAGCCTTGCGAGACAGGCTCACGACGGCGCAGACTCACAATAGGGCTTCCACGCAATGAGGAACCCGCCGAACGACGGTTTCCCCTCACTCCTGAGGGAGCAGCCCAGCTCATCCAACGCGGATTCAAGGTGAAGATGCAGGAAAACGCCGCCGAACCTATACATTACGACGATGCAAAGTATATACGCGCAGGCGTGGATATAACCACCCGGGCCGAAGCTCTGGCATGCGACATAGTCATCCATACAGCCCCAATGAGCCTTTCGGATGCCCGATGCCTGCGCAGAGGCGCAATGCTCCTTACTCTGCTTAAAGCCGCATGCACGGATGAAAGGACCCTCAGGCAGCTCCTCGAACGCCATGTGATCACAATAGCCCTTGACCTTGTGGAAGATGAGAAAGGCCACACACCGTTTGCCGATATTCTTGCCGAGATCGACGGCAGAGCATCGATAGCCATAGCATCCTCGCTGCTTGCCGATTCCCAGAAAGGGAAAGGCATACTTCTGGGAGGCGTGGCAGGGATAGTGCCATGCGAGACCGTGATAATAGGCTCGGGTATCGCCGCATGTGCGGCAGCCCGCTCTGCCGTAGGTCTTGGGGCTACAGTAAGGATGTTTGACAACGATGTCTATTCTTTGCGTCAAGCCTCCCACGAACTGGGACCATGGGCCATCACCTCATCGCTCCATCCGCGCACTCTCGACAATGCATTGCGCTCCGCCGACGTGGTAGTTGCGACACCGACATCCACACCTTTCGTACTTCACAGCGACACGGTAAAGATGATGAAGCGCGGAGTGCTGACATTCGATCTCACCGCCGATGCCGACGGCTCAGCCTTCCCGTCAATGACCCCCATAGATCTCGCCCTTGCATCTGCTGTCGACAGCACGCTCCGAAGCGAGAACCGTGTATGCTACGTACGTGCCGGAAGTGCCGTAGCGCGTACAGCATCAATGGCTCTTACCAACACGCTGCTCACCCTTCTTGAAAGCATCGTAAGCTGCGAAGGGCCATCCAATGCCCTCAAGCTGCATCCCGGCATGCAGAAAGCCACACTGACATTCTTCGGCAAACCTGTGCATCAGCGCATCGCCGCCATCCTGCACATACGCAGCATCGATATCTCGATATTCCTCACATTATCATAAGCCTCTCCCTGACTCACTTAGTGCCATCACACCCACATATATGAGAAAAAAATTCTATGTCGTATGGAACGGCTATGCCACAGGAGTATTCGACTCCTGGGAGGAATGCCAGCTCCAGACCAAAGGATATCCCGGAGCAAAATACAAATCATTCGACTCGCAGGAAGCTGCTGTGGAGGCCTATCGCGGCGATCCGGCAGAACAGATAGAACTCCTGGCGTCAATCGCAAAGCACCGTCCGGCTCCTGTCAACTACGAATCGTTCCCCGACATACGTCTCGACTCCTTAGCCGTGGACGCGGCATGCTCTAAAAATCCCGGACCTGTGGAGTACCAGGGTGTGTGGGTACGCACCGGCGAACGCATATTCCACGTGGGACCAATCGAAGGGGGCACCAACAATATCGGCGAATACCTCGCACTCGTACACGGACTCGCCCTGCTCAAATCACAAGGCCGCCCCAACACACCCATCTACACCGACTCACGCACCGCACGCGCCTGGGTACGCAACCGGCAGCCCAAGACCACTCTGCCGCGCACCCCACAGAATGAGCGGCTATTTGAAATGATCGAACGCGCCACAGCATGGCTCAATGCCAACCCTCTCACCAACCCTATACTCACCTGGGACACACCGGCATGGGGAGAAATACCCGCCGACTTCGGCAGGAAATGACATGTCGGGGCTACGACATGCGCCTCATAGCCCGGCTCTGCTGCCTTTCAAGGCAAACGCCTTCCGCTGCACCATCACTGCTGCAGTGATGACAGCCAGACCTGTGACCGCCCATGTGACAGGATATATCACCATCAATGTGCGGAATGAATAATCGATTCTCGGAAACAGATACACCCATCCAAGACGCAACACACACGTGCCGAACACAGTAAGCAACATCGGTGTCAGCGAATATCCAAGACCTCTCATATAGGCTCCGGCTATCTCATAGCTGCTCGCAAGGCTTTGGAATACCAGCACCGTATGGAACCTGACAGAAGCATAATGCACCACAGCAGCATCGGATGTAAACACCCCTATGCAAGCCTGCTGCTGCCATACTATCAGGAAATTGGCTACACCGCACACTGCCACGCTGTAAAACATGCATATAGCCGCCACACGCTTGCAACGGTCATAAAGGCCGGCTCCGTAATTCTGTCCCGCAAAAGCTATCGTTGCCGCACAGAATGCCACCACCACATAATAGCAATACGCCTCATAGGTAAGTGCAGCCGAGGAGCCGGCTATGGCATCGGCTCCGAACCTGTTGATAGCTGACTGGATAAAGATATTCGACACAGAGAACACCATGCCCTGCAAACCGGCTGGGACACCTATCTGCAACATCTTCTTAAGGTCAGGCACCGAGACCGACCACCGGGTAATGCTCAAAGTGACCGGCTCCGCCTCACGCGTAAGAAAAAACACTATTATAGCGGCATTCACGCCATTGGATATCACCGTGCCCCATGCAACACCAGCCACTCCCATATCGAACACAGCCACAAACACCCAGTCCAGGACAAGATTGCACAATGTGGCGACAAGCAGCGAATAGAACGGCAATTTAGTGTCGCCAACGCTCCTGAACACAGCGGAACCAAAGTTGTAGACCATCATGAACGGCATGCCGCAGAAATATATGGTGAGATACTCTTTGGCAAGGTCTATCACATCGGCTGGCGCACTCATAGCCTCAAGTATAGGACGCGCCAGCAGAGCACCGAGCACCAGAAGAATAAACCCCGAAACAAGCGACACCACCGCCACTGTCGAAACCGAACGTCTCACAGCCTCATCGTGACGCTGCCCGAGATAATTGGCTATAACGACATTGGCTCCGACGGCAATCCCGAGAAACAGATTGACAAGTATACTGATGATAGGTCCGTTGCTCCCGACAGCCGCAATAGCCTGTGTGGTGGAGTAACGCCCTATTATAGCTACATCGACAGCATTGAACGACTGCTGAAGTATCCCGCTGGCTATAAGCGGGACCGAAAATACCAATATCTTACCGAAGAGGGGTCCATGAAGCATATCCACCTGTCCGGATTTTTTCATAACAGTACCCATAACTATGAATCCGGTGCAAAATTACATATTTTTTCTTGCACCGGACACGTTATGGGCACAATTAAATTGTCAGCTCCGCAAAAAGGCTACTCAGTACATCGGTGTGAACGGCTTGGACTTAAACATCTTACCTGTCACATCACCGACATAGTCCCTGCTCTTAGCCACATCGAGCTTCATCACCGGGGCACCTTTGCGCAGGTCACACTTCGACAGGTCGATATAGAACATACCGGGATTGGTCACCACATCGAAATAGTAACGAAGGTCGCGGATATTGGAGAACGAACGCCACTGTGTGGCTGACACATTGGCATCCCCCTCAGTATAGGTATAAGGCACCGAAACATTTGCCAGTATCGACCGGATTATTGCCAATCCAAGGTCCGCATCACCGGTCTTCTCGACATGCCTGTCAAAGAAATATCCGCGCACAAACCTGTCAGGGCTGCTCACCGTGCCAGGCAATGCATGTGTGCCGCCGATCTTCTGCCAATAGTCATTGATAGCGTTCATCTGAGGGAAAGCCGGGTCATTGGTCATAGCCGGAAGATCCTCTCCCTGATAAATCTTTATGGTGCCATGGTCAAACTCTATCACGGCACATCTGCCGTCGGCATCAGTTATCCCCCAGTGGAGAGCCGACACAGTGCCGCCGTCAAACGTAGCACCCGACACATTGAACCCATGCGCCCCTACAAGCTCCACGGCCTCAGGCGTGGTAGCGCAAAGGTCCAGAATCCATGCCGGAAACATGGCAAGCGACATGGGCGGACGGTTGCGGGTGGAATCATTCTCATATACCGTGCCCTTGCAGAACAGACCGTTGACCACCAGTCCTTTCTCATTCATACCTTCCGTCACACCGCCGTCGTAACCCACGGCATACACGGCTCCATACTTTGAAGTCCAGCTTATGGCTCCCGACATGGAATGGCTCTGTTTGACCATCCCGCGCGGATATACATATATATTGGTAGGTATAGGATTCTTCCAGTCAAGCGAACGTCCTACTATACGCAGACTGTCATCACCGACATACAGAATACGCGAACAAGCCTCGGCACGTTGCCCAATGCCCAAAGCCACAGCCGCAAAGGCAGGCAATAAATAGCGAAGTTTCATCGTGAGTTGTTTTATGAGATTTATATCTTGTTATAGAACATATGTGACACAGCTAATGTTCGGCATCACGACATCGGGAAATTGTTCACTCTACAATATTAAAAAAACTTAATTAGATTAAATACTTTTGGCGTTCAACAGGAATGTCCCTAATTTTGTATTGGAAAGAAACACGCCATAGTTGTTGAACCTTGGATTTATAAAGATTTTACGCATTAAATTCAGTTTTTATGGACTAAGGACAAAGGCAACTTCAATGACTTTCGTCGTGACGACGGTGGTCCACTGATAAAAATGGTGCTGTGTAAGTATGATATAATCTCTACATTAAATTTGGATGCATGGGCCACAACGGTCCATGAATCGCAAATTGCCTTTTGGCTTTAGTCCGGCACCCCTTAATGATAAGGAGTACGGACCTTTTTTTTATATCCCTGCCGCAAGAATCGGCCCCCTGTGTTCACCTTAGAAAGGTATATAAACAAAAATCCTTCGCGAATCACTTCGCAAAGGATCTGTGCGCTTCAGGATGGGCTTGAACCAACGACCCCCTGATTAACAGTCAGGTGCTCT
>OFGN01000703.1_pt1 | contig 32981 bp, 30 predicted proteins | sample 1521821 | NCBI WGS metagenome assembly OFGN01 (sample SAMEA3504094, study PRJEB24116) | mouse gut metagenome | biome: mouse gut; feature: mouse-associated habitat; material: faeces | place: Denmark | collected 2011
GTTTAAAGTTGCATTGACTAATTTTGCATGATCAATTGCGAAGTTTACATATGGTCCAACTGCTTGAATACTGGTGAAATTATCATCACTAATTTTTTCTGCAATATCCTTAGCAATTAAAGCAGGATTTTTATGTTCAATTTTAGCCAAAGCAAATGCTGGAAAAGCATAATCACCCATCTTAGGATTCTTTGGTCTTTCAATTAACATAGAAATTTTTTCTTTAGGTAAGTCTACCTGTTCACTAACTAAATCAACGACTTTTTGTTTAAAATCCACTTATAACACCTCTTGCATAAAAAAAGTCTCTTCCTAGTAAACTAGAAAGAGACGAGAAAGTTCCCGCGGTACCACTCTACTTGATACAAAGTATCCGCTTATTAATTGATTTTAAAGTTAAAGTTAAACACGCCTTCATATTGCCCCATTGTCTAACTCCCACCAACCATAGACTCGCTGAAAACATATGCAATACTACTACTTTTAACCTTTTGTCATGAAGATTATATCAGCAAACTTAGGGAAAGTGCAATATTAAATCTAATGCATAGTAAAATTTTAATTAAAACTATGGCAGTTATATCAATTTTATCATTATTAACTTTATTTATTGATTACCTGCTAGCTAATTTTATTATATGCAAATAAACACAAAAATGTGCAAAAAAACAAGACACTATTTTATAGTGTCTTATTTTATTATTTAAGCTTTAAATATTAATTATTTTTCGCTAATTAATTTTTCAATACAAGCTATTTTTGTGCTGCAAACTAAGATTTTGCAAGCAGTGTCCAATTGGTTTGTATTTGTAAATGTTGGGGCTATACGGATATTGCTATCATTATCGTCTTTACCATAAGGGAAAGTATCACCAACTGTAGTAATTACAAGTCCTGCATTTTTGCAAAGTTCGTAAACCTTTTTAGCACAACCATTTAGTACATTATAGCTAATAAAGTATCCACCTTTTGGATTACTCCAATTTGCGATATCACTATTTTCACCAAACTCGTCTTCCAAAACATTTAAAATTGTATCAAATTTAGGTCTTATGATTGCAGCGTGTTTTTTCATAATTGTACGAACGCCGTCCATATTTTTCAAAAACTTCAAATGCAAATATTGATTGATTTTATCTGGACCAATAGTTTGGAATTTCATTGTTTTTAAAGCATCTTTCAAGTTTTCTTCTGAAGAAGCAAAGCAAGCAACGCCACTACCTGGGAAAGTAATTTTTGAAGTGCTGGCAAAAATAAATACTCTGTTTGGATTGCCGTGAGCCACACAAGCAGTGTAAATATTTTTTAGCGGAACTGTGCTGTCGTACAAATCGTGAACGACATAAGCATTATCCCAAAAAATTCTGAAATCATTTGCAGCTGTTGGCATTTTTGCAAGTCTTTCTACAACCTCATCGCTAAAAACGATACCTGTTGGGTTAGAATATTTTGGCACACACCAAATACCTTTAATGCTCTCGTCATTTTTTACCAATTGTTCTACAACATCCATTATCGGACCATTTGAATCCATTGGGATTGTAATAAGTTCAATACCAAAAACTGCTGTCAAGCTAAAATGTCTATCATAACCCGGTGCAGGACACAAAAACTTAACTTTTTCAAGTTTGTTCCAAGGAGTGCTACCATTTACGCCAAACTGCATACATCTTTGTATAGTGTCATACATCATATTAAGACTGCTGTTACCGCCAACGATAACATTTTGCCCCTTAACACCTAGCATTTCACCAAACAAATCGCGTAATCCTTGAAGTCCTTCAATACCGCCATAGTTACGGATATCCGCACCTTCTTTTGGCAAATCGTCAACACTATTTATCATACTAAGCATTTCCATTGAAAGGTCAAGTTGCTCTTTGCAAGGCTTACCTCTGGAAATATCTATATTAATATTTTGTTTTAAAATGTCTTCGTAAATTGCTTTTTCTTTTGCAAGTTCTTTTTCCAAAAAGTCTTTTGTTTTATCACGATAAATCATATACAACCTCCGTTTTTCCTATTTTAGCACACTAAGATAAAAATAGTCAATTATATAAATATACAATATAATTAAAATTTTTAATATTAGCTATAAAAAATATTTTATAAAATCAATTACTTACTGCAAATACCAAAACTACTCATTAAAAATATATGCTCTTTTTTTAAATTTGTAATCAAACAAAACTATCTTCTTCATTTTTGTTACGGAAAACAAGTCTAATAGGTGTGCCTTTAAATTCAAAAGCTTTTCTAAGACAATTTTCAAGATACCTTTTGTAAGAGAAATGCAACAACTCAGTATCATTAACAAAAAATATAAATGTAGGTGGATTGCTACTATTTTGAGTTGCAAAAAACACCTTTAACCTTTTGCCATTATGAGCAGGCGGCTCAACCAAACTTACCGCATCTTGAACAATATCATTTAAAAGTCCTGTAGTAATACGCTTACTTGCTTCTCCATACACAAAATTTACTTCACGCATAATTTTGTCTGTTCTTTGACCTGTTTTTGCACTTACAAAAATAGCATCATAATAATCCATAAACTTCAATTGTTCGTCAAGTCTTGCGTTGTATTTGTTGATTGTATGGGTATCTTTTTCAACAATATCCCATTTATTCATTATAACAACAGAAGGCTTGCCTTGCTCGTGTACATAACCACAAATACGAATATCTTGTTCGCTGAGTTCTTCATTTGAATCTATAACTATCAAACAAATATCCGCTCTTCTTATAGCAGCAAGACTTCTCATAACGCTATAACTTTCTACACTTTCATCAATACTGCGTTTTCTTCTTATTCCTGCTGTATCAATCAAATTATACTTTTGTCCGTCATATACAAACTCTGTATCGATAGCATCTCTTGTAGTACCAGCGACATTAGAGACAATAACTCTATCATAACCTAAAAGTCTGTTGACAAGGCTACTTTTTCCTGTATTAGGTTTGCCTACAACAGCAATATTTATTACATTATCATCCAAATTAGTATCGATTTTTGGCAGATATTTGCAAATTGCGTCCAACAAATCGCCAATACCTTTGCCTTGTTCACCTGACACAGGATATGGGTCGCCAAGCCCTAACTCATAAAACTCATAAGTCTTTTCTATCTCGTTATTATCTAGTTTATTTACAGCAAGAACAACAGGTTTTTTGCTTTTTCTTAAAAAATTTGCGATATCTTTATCGTCGGAAATTACCCCCTGTTTACCATCGACAAACAATACAATAACATCGGCAACATCAACCGCTATTTCTGCTTGAGCTTTTATATGTTGCCACATTTTATCTTCACTTTTAAGTTCTATACCGCCTGTGTCAATCATAGTAAAATTGTATCCGCACCAGTCGGTATCATAATACAATCTATCACGCGTTACACCCGGTTTATCCTCTACAATAGACACCCTTTTACCAATAACTTTATTAAAAAAAGTTGATTTACCTACATTAGGTCTGCCTACTATTGCAACTAATGGTTTTGCCATATATCCTCCATATTTTATCCTGCAATTTTATTACTTACTTTTTTAAAGCTTTGAGATAATTTTAACCAAATGTTCACCGCCGCTACAAATGTGCAACTTAACATTAAGTTCTTTTTCCAGCTCTGAAACACTTAATCCGTCTAAAAAAGTAGTTGTAAATTCTCTTAGCATTGTGCTTGGTATAATTACGTCTTTATGCAATTTACCTTTACACTGCTTTATTATATCCCCTGCCGTAATCAATCCTGCAACAGTTATACTTGCTCCAAAAAATTCATTTTGTACTTTTATAACTTGTGTGGAAAGCCCGTTTAATTTGCTTTCTATTTTTTTGCAATACTCTGCCAAAAAGTCACCAAAAGACTCCCCAGTTATCAAGCTTACTTTTGCTTTAGATTTTTTCTTTTTTATAACGCTTAAAGCATAGTCCACTTCTTGTTCAAAAGTCCTTATTAATCCTACACCATTCTCAATCTGCTCAAAATCCCCATAATCTTCAAACTGCGGCAGTTCGATTTTGGCTTTTATATAAAACTCATCGGAAGGATAAACAAATTTACCATACTTTTGGTTTATCTTCCCTATAATGTCAATAGTTTCTTTTGCTTTTTGTTTGTCCACCAAAGTTAATGAATACAAACCTTCCCTATGTTTTGTAAGTCCCACAGGCACAACTGCAACAGACTTTAATTGCGGTCTTAAACTATTTAAATCTTCCAATGTATTAATTAAAACATCGCTATCATTTTCGTTAGGACACATAACAATTTGAGTGTTAAGTTCAATACCATTTTCCGCCAAAAACTTTAGCTTTTCAAAAGTTTTAGCACCTTCAGGGTTTGTAACCAATTGATTTTTAATACTGCTGTCAGTTGCGTGTACAGAGACATAAAGTGGTGATAAATGCAATCTTACAATTCTATCTAACTCTTCCTTAAAAACATTTGTAAGCGTAATATAATTGCCCGATACAAAAGACAATCTATAATCATCGTCTTTAACATATAAACTATCTCTCATACCTTTTGGCAGTTGGTCGACAAAGCAAAATTTACATTTGTTTTTACACCTTATTGGAGTAAGTTCCATACTCTCATCAAGCTCTAAACCTAAACTTTCGTCATAGTCCTTTTCAATTTCAAAATCAATTATCTCCCCATCACACTCTATAGTCATTACAAAATCTTCCATTCCGTCATAGTAGTGGTAATCAAGTATATCTTTTACGGGGTTGCCGTCAAAAGCAAGCAAATTGTCACCCGCTTTAATACCAAGCTGGTCGGCAACACTATGTTTATCTACCTTGATAATTTTTGCCATATCAATCTGCTCCTATAATTTTGCTATTAAAAAAGCGATATAAATCGCCTTTAAATAAACTAATTTATTAATTTATAACTAAATAAAAAACTCTAAAAAACCAACTATTAATTAAATTCCAATATTTGATTTTCTTCAAGTAATACACAATTTAAATTGTTTGCTTTAATATACTCCAATCGCTCGCTTTCATTGGAATGTGGACAAAAACAACCTTTCACCAATCCGTAACCTTTTGCAATTTCGTAGTCGCTGCTTAGACCTGCCATAATTTTATAATCAGAGACTGAGATTTCAAACATAAGCATAGCCCCTGCACTATTTCCGATAATAAGTCCGCCACGCTCATAAAAATCACGAATCAACTTTTCAAGTCCCATTTTTTCAAATTCGTCAAACAAAATGTCATATCTTCCGCCACCAATATAAATGGCATCGACAATTTCAAACTTTTGTTTAATATGCTCAAAATCCATTTCACCTTTTGCCCATAAAGCACAAGTAGTTTTGCACTTTAGCCTTGTACCAAACTCTCTTGTAAAAGAATTGACATAAGGCTTTGACTCAAAACTCGCTTGCGGCAAAAACAAAATCTTTGGTTTTCTTTGATATTTTTCACGGATAAACTCAAGTTTTGACACTATATAATCATTGACCGCAGTCATTTCTCTTAAGCTTCCACCACCAATTGTAATAATCATATTTTCCTTTTATAAAGCAATATATTTGCGCAAAAAACTCAATTTAATATCGATTTTTGATAGTTTATTCTGCTAGTTTAATATCATAAGCCTTTAGATATGAAACAACACATTCTGCAGGTATAGCATATCCAATACCAAAAATAACATTTTTATTACTATTAGAGTCGTCATAATGCCTTAGCGTAACAATACCTGCAAGTCTACCTTGAGAATCAAAAAATCCGCCGCCACTATTACCTGGATTTACAGGTGCATCAATAGTAATAAAATTCATTTTATGGTATCCTCTGACATTATGACTAAGTTCTTTATTAGGGTTAGAAACCATAGCGTGTGCACATAAACTACCAATTTGTTTAGGGTTCCCTACAATCAAACCATACTCACCCCATTTAACAGGATTTGCTTTAATTTTGACAGGTTTGAAGTCACTATTAAATAATCCCCTTATTTTCAATACTGCCAAATCATATTTTGCCAGTTCACCAATATTCTTCTCTTTTAAAATATCTGCGGTAAAAGTTTTACCTGAAGTAGTGGAATTATTTGTTTCTGCAAAAGTAACATAAACAATACTAGATGCGTGTTCTTTTATTACGTGATAATTAGTTAATATATGTCCGTCTTCTGAAATAACAACTCCTGCACCACCCGAAGTTGTTCCACCATTACCTGTAGGGCAAGAAATGGTAACCGTAGATTCTATAACTTCACCTGCAACTTTTTCAAATACAAAATTGGCATTTTGTATATCTACATTTTCGGTAATTTCTTTAGTAAAACAACCACTTGCCGTGATACATATTACTACCAATATCAAAACTATGAATATAATGCTTTTCTTTTTCATTTTATCACCCCTAGTTTTTCCAAGACAAACTTCATATTGCTACTCCTACAAGTATAACCAATACCGATAACCGCATTGTTATTGTTCTCTGTTGAATCCACTCTTCTTAGATAATTTATTCCCACAAACTCACCTTTATTGTTAAAAAGCACACAATTTGTAAGAGAATAATTATCATTGCCTGTATTATCTGTAATTTTGTTAAAGCCGTGAGATTGATTCCAATTTCTCATATAAGTATCGTAATCAGATTTATTTAAATAACCTTGTGTTGTAAAAGTAGCCTTATCCATACCCACAGGCAATCCACTCATACTATGCCCACCTATCTGCATACTTTTAGATGCAACAGAGACAGACTTTATATCAATAAACTCGTAAGTAGGAATTTTCTCAGACGGAACACCATACCAAGCTCCGTCATAAATGCCATCTTCTCCACTATATCGCCCATCTTCGGGAAGATTAATTTGAACGCCAAATAACAATTCACCTAAACTAACAATATCCTTTGAATTATCTTTATTAGTTGCGAAATTAACAGGGCGAAGGTTTACAGTTGAATCTTTAACTCTTAAAACATTAAAGCCGTAATCACCGCCTTTTTCTTCGGTGAAAGTATTATATACTCTTTCATACTCCAAATCAAAGATACCTTCTTTATTATAGAATCTGCCTTTATAACTATATTGTGTTGCAACGCCGCCCAAAGAATTTGTAGGAATTGTTTGTCTTGGCACTATAATCCTATTATTAGTTATGGCAACGCCCATAGAATAGTAATATACTGTTCCGGAATATCCTGTTACTTCCACCACAACACAAGATGACAAAGCATTTTCAACAGCATCGGAAATAGTGATTATTCCAATGTTGTCAAGTTCGTATTGTGTATGAGTTCTAACGCACCCCGTTAAGGCAAGTAAAGCTAGCGTAATAAAAACCGCTAGCGATACTATCCATTTTAGTTTATTTTTCATTAATCATTGCCTTTATATCGTTGTATAATTTATCAGCTATATGTAATTTCCAAATTTCTGTATGTGTAGCAGTACCACCAACAGGTATATTTTGTAATTCGGACAAACTTTCAACTTCAATAAAATCCTTACAAGTGTAAAGCTCGGTTGAACTTGAATAGTCTACATAATTTCCGTCACGCTTTGCCTTTGGATAAATCTTTTCAACCAATTTATCATTACGTATATAATATGCAATACCTTCAGTATTCAAAGTTCCTATTTTCATAGGTCCTTTGCAGTCAGGGACTTGGCGCATACTAATGTAATTTTGTTTTATTTGAAGTCTATCGTCTGTAACATCTGTATATGGCCAAATTACCAAGTTGCGATTGGCAAGTAAGCCTGTATTTTCTGTAGACATAGGGATAACTGCAATACCATTTTTATTCATTACTGATAAAGCCCATAAAGCTACATTAAGCGGTTTATCCCCACAATTGTAAAAAGAATGTTCAATTGTAACGTCACCATTATCCATCATTGTAACTTTAATAGTTTTACCAATGCCTGTTACCATATCATTACCACTGAAAAACTCAGCTCCGTTTGATAGTAATTTTACATCAACTTTATTGTGGTCAGGTTGATAGCTTGATTCATCTTCTGGAGATTTCCAAAGTCTGTGACCGCCATAAATTCTCCACACTTCGCCTTTTCCATAGTTTTTATCAAGAAATTCACTTGGACGAGTATTTAAGCCTTGGTCGTCTGTGTGCATCATATTATCTTCATCAGTAGTTCCATAATAAATTATACGCGGACCGACGTCAATTGTCACACGAAGTACAACTTTTCCGTTTGAAATTTCCAAACAATTACCGAATGTACTGAATTCAACATTTTTGATATTTACCATACTTTAAACCCCTTTCATCAAATATTTTTAGTAATATTTTTTTTACTAATTTTAAAATACATCACAATATAGTCCCCCTATTTATGGGAACCATATACTTTTAAATCAATTTTTATACAATATATTAACTAATGTGAAAAAATCACAATTTTACCAAACTTTAAATTTTAAAACTATTATTTGCGTTTATCGGATATACCCAGCAAATAATCGCTTGTAACATCAAACAAATTTGCTAAGTCAATAAGTGCTTGAAAATTAGGCTCTTTAAAGCCCCTTTCCCAGTTGCTAATACTAACTTGAGTAACCCCCATATACCCTGCAACATATTGTTGATTAAAACCTTTTTCCTTTCTAAGCTGTGTCAATCTTTCACAAAACTTCATACTTTCTCCTATTAATCTAAAAACCTACTAACAAGCTGCCACTTCATTTAAGATTTTTAATGCAAGTACTAAATCAATTTTCCACTTTTACCTAAAAATCAATTTACTATCTGCAATAAAAGTTTCTTAAGAAAATAATTTTTAAATTTATTATATTTTATTATAATACACCAATATTGTAACACAAAAAAAAATACATTTCAATATGTTTATACTTTTTTTTATTTTTTTTGCAAAAATTTATCCAAATCTTTGTCGTCAAGCATAAGCAAATCATTCAAAATGCTATCTATAGTGATAATTTTTTTACTTTCTTGCAAGCACACTCTGACTTCATTTATAATATCAATCATTTGATAACGGAAATTTTTAAGCATTTGTTTGATAAACGGAAAGGCAGAATAAATATTACCTACACAATTGATTGCAGCATAAGCCACAACTCCTGCAACATCTGTGTATTGCATACCTTCACACGCACTATCATAATCTATGCCGTAACACCTGCCGTCTTTAATGATAAAATTATCAAAATTAACATCTTTAACAATATAACCTTCTGCCAAAGAATAAAATATTTGTAAAAAAACTGAAAGTTCATTGGCAAGTCTTATCAATCCGTCTGTATTGTCACTCATTGTATAAAAAGCAAATTTATCTTTTAATAAATCCCCTTCAATGTACTCATAAATGATATAATCTTCCCCCATTTCTATAATTTTGGGAGCGTAACCAGTAACGGACAATTGATTTAAAATTGTGGTTTCTATATTTAAAGTTGCCAAATCTTGATAGTTTTTAATAACTATAAGCATTCCGTTATCCGCTTTTGCAAGATAAACTTTATTGCTACTACGACTCAGCTGTTGTATAATTTCAAAATTCATAACTTCCCCTAACAATTTATAAAATTAGATTTTTACAATGAAGTCACATTTACACACATTCTGTATTTTATCAAATATTTTATAGTATAGCAAGCAAAAATACTATCAATTTTAAATAACTTGCATTTTTATTAGCAAAATTATTGTGAATAATTGCAAATAATTAGTAAATACTAATAAAAATGATATACTTTTAGGAGGAAATATGAAAGGTTTAAAATGTACAACAAGCAACTGTGAATTTAACGAAGGTTTTCACTGCAAGGCCGGAGTTGTTAACATTGATAAACGCGGAAATTGCATAACTAGAATAAAAAGAGAAAATGGCGTAATTGAACAAGAATTTGTCAATATGGAAGTATCAAGCGAGTTTAATTATTCAGATAACGAAGATACTCTTATTAAATGCAACAGCACAGATTGCAGTTACAACAAATGTTTCAAATGTTCTGCGGATTTTATTAATGTTGGGGAAAAATTACTTTCCACAAAGTGCAAAACAAGAACAAAAGAATAATCGCATATTTAACATATAAAAAACATCGTCTGCTTTTAAAACAAAAAAAAGCAGACATTTTTTATATCTGCTTTTTATTTTTAGTTTATTTATCTAATTTATTTACTCTACTTTTAGACTAATTGAAAGTTCAACTACGCCGTCAGCAATAACTATATCTTTATATTCTTCAGTAGAAATATCCCCAAATATATATTGTAAGTCTTCTATAAATCTCTTATAGTTATTTCCAGTATATCCAGTTACAACCAAATAAATTGTTTGGTTTAATTGCGTATTATCAAATCCCAAAATATCACAAATCACTAATTCTTCTGTTACCGCATTGCCTAAAGCATCTGTAAAATCTGCCGTAATTGTACAGCCTTTAAGCTCTAAAACTTGATTTTCTGTCAAAGCTTTTAGGCTACCATCTTCATTATACAAATCTTCTTTGTTTATTTCAACAACACCTTCAGACTTTTCTACAAAAGTTAATTTATCAATAATAGGTGCATAAACAAAATTATCGTGATAAACAAAAGTTCTGTCTTTCAAAAATTGTTCTTTGACACTACCATTTGTATAATGCTCATTTGTGTGAGTGTACGCAATATCAATACTATCGACATCTTTAAAAATAATATCAATAAAATTTTCTAAATAATATTTTAATTCGACAAGTTCTTCAAAGTTCATTATTGAATTCAAAATATTATTAATATTTATGCTTGTATTTTTCTCGTATGTTGTTGCTGAAACCATATTAAACAATCCTGCAACAGCTTGAATGTTATTTTCAAAAGTATTCTTAATTAAAGTATAATTAGTATATGCTTCCAAATCAATACTAAAAGTCAAATCATCTTCAGGGAGCAACTTTTCCATATCTTGTGCTGTTAATTCAGAATCTGCAGGCAAGAAATCAAGCATTTGCTCACCAAAACTTGACAATACAATTCCCCTTAAATTAAGTGCTACATAAATTCTGTTATTTTTGAATTCCGCAGGACTATATGCAACAGTTAAAATCGGTTTTGATTCTTTGCTTAAATGGTCAAGCTTGCAACTATCGTCGCAAGTATGAGTGATTTCCACAAAAATTTTGCCGTTTTCGTCACTTATCATTTCATCAAACAATGGCGCCATATTTTTATTACTTATGCAAGCTAAAATTGTTGATGCAACATTTTTAATATTAAAATCAAAATTAGCGGTGCACTCAAATTTGCTCAATACATTTCCATTGATATCTTTTAAATTAAATATTCCATTTATATTGCTTGGAAATACATAACTATCAAAATCGATAAAATCTGCAGGTTCTTGCACTTCAGGTATACTATTTAAAATTTTAATATCACTGGCTTTTGTGTTCATAGTCAATTTATTCTCTGCATTTCCAACTTCAATATCAAAATCAACCAATGTGCCACCTACATACTCATATTTTGGAGCATCTTTTGCAGGTTTTGCAACTTTTTTTCTGGTATTGCCAGTAGTATTTGCTGTAATATCAACTTTTGCTTCACCAAGTTTATCTTTAATTGATTCTATTGCAAGTTGCATTTCTTCAGTCATAAAACTTTGAAGATAACTATCCACAACACTATCAATCAAACTATTTATTTTAAATGAAATAATATATTTTGTGTCATACAAATTTTTACCATTCAAAACAGGGTCGATAGTTACCTTACTACCTTCCATATCAAGTGTGTATGCCATTAAAGATACTAAAATAGTCTTTAGTGAATCGCTAATATTACCGATTGTTAGCATTTCAAAAATACCGCCATTCAAGTTCGGAAATTTGATATCACTCATTTTAAATGTTTTATTTTCAAACTCATCTAAATATAAAAACAATCCATTGCTATTTAATGTTAAATTTAAAATATCTTTGTTACTTTCTTGCTTATTATTATCTTTAACAATAAGGCTTAATACATTTTTATTAATCTCTTTTTGTGTTAATCCACCTTTAAGTGCAATAGAAATATCTTCACTAGAATCTTTGTAATTTAAATTAACATTTAAACCAATGGTATCATTAGACCTTGAAAAATTTTCTTTTGCCCAAGCTTCCCAAAGCTCATTTAAGGCACTGCCGTTGTTTACCACTTGAAAAGCTTCAGGGTTTTTAGGATTGCAAGCAACTAGAGCAACCGACATTGTGCAAACCAATACTATTATAGTAAGCACAAAAATAAATTTCTTTTTCATACCTTCACCTCTTTCAAAACACTAAAATCAGCAACAATTTACATTTTATTCGATAAAATGCCCCTATTCTATCGCAAATGCCAATATGTTGATTCTATTTACTGAAACATTTTGTTTATTATTAATTTAATTTTAGCACACACTATTAAAAAAATCAATAGGTATAAAATATAATTTTTACTATACGCTAAAAATTGCGTCATAATTTGACATTTTTTAAAAAGTTGCTATAATAACTGTAACATACTAATAGCAAAGTTAATGTAAGCAAATATCTTTACAACAATATACTATTGTGATATAATTATATATATGAAAATTTTTGAATATCTCAAAAACACTTCACGACTAGCATTGTATAATCCAATCTATGTATTGATTTGTGGAGTTGTCACATATTTCTGCTGGATGACAGGCAATAGTTTGCTTGGCATTAGTATTTTAATGTTGATAACTTGTGTAGTGCTTATAATAAGCGAAGATATCTTGCCTATTCTGCCTTGTTTGATATTTATAATTTTCAATACTTCTAACAGCAACATTTTAAATGAAAATAAAACTTGGCCAGTTATGATTATTCTTGCTATTTTATTGGTAGGAGCTTTTTTATCACATTTGATTAGCTATCCTATTAAATTTAAACTGCACAAATTGACAATTCCGCTAGCGGCTATTTCTATTGCTCTTTTCACAGGTGGTATAGGTTATCTTGATGCAAAACAATATTTAGTAGGTATTATTTTTATCATAACTTTAGGGCCTTGTATGCTTGCGATTTATTACCTTTTAAGGTCATATACTAACCCGCCCAAAGAAGTTGATTACAAAAAGTATATTTGTTATATAATGATGATTTTGGGATTATTAGTACTTGCACAAATGACAACCTATTTCATTAGGACGGATAAACCTTTTATAGAACTTCTTCGTGTAGATATTATCAATGTAGGTTGGGGTAACAGAAACAATATTGCAACATTATATGCACTAGCTACACCTTGTTGTTTTTACTTGGGCTTTTCAAACAAAAACTTTGCTTGGTTATTTTACACAATAGGTTTTATGTTTTTCGGTTCAATCTTTGTTACTTTTTGCAGAAGCGGTATTTTGGCAATTCTAATTACAATGCCTGCACTTTTAATTTACTCATTCACAAAAGGTGCAAATCGTGCACAATTACTCATAGTAATCTGCTCTATTGCAATTTTAGTATCGATTTTCGTATTGATAAAGAAAGATTTTGTACTAAAACTTATCGACCATATCTCAAATATGACTCTTACAACAAGCGGAAGAACAAACTTATATGAAGAAGCTTTAGTTTGTTTTTTAAGAAACCCTGTTTTTGGGGCAGGACTTGGATATATGGGCAACAATTTATATCTTCCTGATTTTTGTATTTACTGGTTCCATTGTACACCACTGCAAATCATTGGTAGCTTAGGTATAGTCGGAATAGTCGCTTATATATATTTTTATTGGGTTCGTGGCAAAATAATGTTTAGCAATTTAAACAGATTTAATATAACAATTTCATTAAGCATAATTGCATTTGAAATACAAGCTTTATTGGATACAGGTACGTTTACCCCTTTCCCTTATATGTTAATTATTATTGTTCTTACAGCAATGCTTGAGCATAACAATTCAAAAGTCAATAAAACATTTATGAAATCAATAAATCTACAAGGTGCTATGTAATTAATCAAAAAAAACAAGAAAAGACGGATTAAACAATCCGTCTTTTAAATTTGTATATTAAATATTATACTTTAATAGAAATTTTATTTCGTCTGTCTATTTCTTCCAAAATCATTTGTGGCAAATTGTTTTCTGTTGTTACTTTTCTTACAAAACAAAATGGCGATTCCATAATTTCTTCAAAATCTTCTTCCTTAAAAACATACGGATTCCCTCGTTTCCAATCTATTAATCTAAGGTTTGCCATATTTCTTGGGTACTCATTATTTTCAAAATCGTAAACTGCATCAAAGAACTTTGGCTCGTTTGTTATCAGTGTTTGCAAAAACATTTCGTCTACACAACGCCCTTTGCCAAACATTTTCCAAATAACGTCTTCTTTTTCAAGCAAATATTTTGCAAGCTCGCCAGTTATACTAAACCATTGTGAACCACTCATTAATTTTAGCTTATTATTTCTAAGCCTGTTTACACCAACTAATTTTTGCAACACTTTCAAAATTTTATTAGTATAATTTAAAATATAACTATCCCTTTTGCCTTGCAAGAAATAATAATATTTTACTCTTCCGCTAACACTTTCTGTCCACTCATCATCACCAATTGCAACAAACTCCACACCAAAATGCTCCGCAAAAAATTTGTGTATATAATCTTGCGTTTTTATACACATATCTTGTCCAGAAAGCAAATGGTAATAGTCATAATCGCCTGTATCAATTGCTAGACGCAACAACAAAAGCTCACATTTAATTTGAGTATCGCCACCCCAGCTGACAGAAATCCTATTTGTAAAATAAATATGCGACTTTTTTGCAGCATTTTCAATTAAACTACAATCAACATCTTTCCACTTTTTATCCAAATGAATAAAAATATCATTTCTTTCATCGTCAATAGATTTAATGCAGTTAATCAAACTCTCAGCATTTGAGTGTGCCATAACCAAATATGCGTGCTTTCCCATCTGTCCTCCGTTATTACAAGCCTGTAATAGTTATGTCAGCTATATTTTTCCGTTTTAATTGAACGACTGAACAAATCTGAAATAGCTTTCTTTAAATCTTCGTGTTCAAAAATTACTTTATATACAGCTTCTGTAATTGGCATATCAATATTAAGTTGCTTTGCTTTTTTGTAAACAGCTTCCGAAGTTTTAACTCCTTCGCAAAGTTTATCAAAAGACTCACCTTTTGCAAGTTTTTCACCAAAATTACGATTATTAGAATATTTAGAAAATAGTGTTGTTTCATAATCGCCAAGGTGAGTAAGTCCGTAAGCAGAATATCCATCACCACCCATGGCCATTATAAATTTAGAAACTTCAAATGCACCACGCACCATAAGCGGACCTTTCATTGCACTAAAGCCCAAACCATCAAGCACTCCAGCACAAATTCCCAAAATGTTTTTACAAGCTGCACCTATTTCATTACCAATAATGTCATCTCCATAATAAAATCTTATAAGTTCGCTTGCAAGATTGTCTGCCAAATAGCAAGTTAAATCTTTATTATAGCTGTCAATTGTCATACAATTTGGTATACCCTTTGTAAAATCTTGAATATGACCCGGTCCAAGCCATACTGCTAAATTGTTTTTATCAACACCTTCTTCTATGCAAACTTCCGTCAACCTTTTACCGCTTGGAGTTTCAAGACCTTTCATACAAAGTATAAACTTTTTGTTTTTTATATCGTAGTTTTTTACTATGCTCTTTATAAATTCCCTTAAATTTTGAGAAGAAATGCTAATAATAATTATATCTGCAAAATCAATCGCATAGCCTAAATCGCTAGTCAAAGCAATGTTTTCATCAAAACTAACATAATCATTTTTTCTTGTATTCTTTAATGACTGATAAGCAGCACTCGTCTCCCTTCCAAATAGACAAATATCGTATCCTTTAACCACCGCCAAATACCAACTGATAAATGACCCCCAACGGCCACAACCCAACACAGAAAATTTCATATTCTTAATCCTTATTAATTGCTTTAATGATTTAAATAATAATTATTTTTATAATTATATCACACTAAACAACTTTTTGCAATAATATTTAAAAATATATTATCTCTATAAATGTAATCTAAATGACTACATTTGTCTTATTTCGTTGAGTCTTGCAATTTTGATAAGTGCTAAACTATCTAATTCTTCCATATTATGATGGCATTCTATTCCCAATCTGTCACAACGCATTTTCTCATTGCAAATTCTGTCATAGTCATTAAGCCAGTTTTCAATTTCATTTATTTCATTTAGCAATTCATATCTTATAGTACGATTTTCGATGTGTTTTTTATAATTTTCTTCGTCATATACGATTTTTCCATCTACACATTTTGCAAACAAAAATTTCTCACTATCAATGTCAAAATCCTTTTTCAAAAATCCTTCTTCCCACTCTGAACTACTCTCTACAACTTGTCCGTTTCCATCTACTTTTATAAACATTTCTTAATCCTCCACCAAAATATATTTTATATAACCTGTGTTATTTCCGTCGTAAATTCTGCTACATTGTACATAAAATGATATTTGTTGATTTGCAGTAACATTACCAAAATAAGTTACACCCATAGGAGCTGCTTCAATACCCAAACTTGTACTACTTGCAACAATTGGTCTTGGATGAACTCCAATACCTATTTGCGATGGTAACATATTTCCGTACCAAGTACCAAAATATATCATTATGTATCCATTGGCTGGTGCGGTAATTTGATGAACGATTTGCATTGAAGTTGTACCTACATAAGTAAATTGTTTTTGTGATTTATGTATTTTCTTTCCAAAATTAGTATTTATATAATTGGAAGAATATGTTTTATCTTGTCCATTATCGTAAGCATTTTTTACTGCCAGTTTATCAAGCTTTGTTTGCAACACATTTTCTGCATTTGCAAGTTTTTGATTTGTAGTATCCAAATTTGATTTTACGGAATAAATATACTCTTTATTATCCGCAATTTCACTAGCATTTGTTGAAATTGCATTTTGATTTGCAGTTATTAAATCATTATTTTGTTGTATGCTTTCAGTAACTGTAGTAATCTCGCTATCAATTCTTTCTGAAATTTCGTCTTTAAACGCATTAAACTCATTGTCAACAATCTCAAATTTATCAGATATAATTTCTTCAGCTTGCACAGGTAAATCAACTACCATATTCTCCACAATTTCTATTTTGTCTTGACAATCGGCAACAACTTTTTGTGCAAACTCAAAAAAATCACGTCTTTCACTGCTATCAAGAGCATTGCTTGCAAGTATTGACTCTTTTACTACAAAAAGCGGATTTCTTGCAATTAGTGAACGGCTTAGCAGTGTTGCTTCTTTTGTTGACATTATAAGTAATTGCACATAAACTTCACCAATGTACTCTGATATTCCGCGTGGCAATATTATTTCATACTCTTTTTCACCTATACGTACTAGTTGCTCACTTATGTATTTAACATTTCGCGGGCAAGCAAACTCAAGATAATAATTTGCATCTTCCCTTTCTTCTTCAAGACTAATGGTAACTTTAATTTCTCCGCAGTCTTGTGGTAAATCAAGTGTTTCGGCTTCCAAAACACCGTTTTTAAAGTATTTTATCATAAAAACTCCTTTTTATTTTTATGCTAACACTCATTTATAAAATAACAAGTTTTTTATGACAAAATTTTATTAAATTTAGATATTTATCACAAGACGCCTTGTAAAACAAAATTTTCATTTGCAATAAAAAATTCTACTAAGTTTACACTTGGTAGAATTAAAAGCATATTTAATGTATATTAGTCACATTCAGCTACTCTCTTTTTAAATTCTTCAAAAACTGCTTTTGCGATATTTTCGTCCTGCTCCTGAACAATAAAAGATTTATCGTTCTCTGTAACAACTTTGAATATAAATATTGTATTAATCTCTTCTTTTAGTGCCAAAGCACAATGAATACTCAATATTTCCTTTTCAATATTGTTATTATTAACATTAAACATAATATCGGCGATAATAAAATCAATATCTACTCCCGATTTAGTTTTTAAAGTCAATTCGTTTTTTTCTTCAGGCTCAAAAATACAATCCAAAATGTCTTTTCCAACATCTATTTCTCTTTTTTCAAAAATGTACTGCATTGAGTTACTCTTTTACATACTTTTTGATTTCGTCAATAATTTCTTGTATAGTATTAACGTGCAAAACTTGTTCGTAATCTACCATAACATTAAATTCATCTTCTAAAGAAGTAATCAATTCTGCCTTATCGATTGAATCAAATTTTAAATCTTCATTCAAACGAGTTTCCATTGTAATCTTACTCTCATCAATATCCATTTGATTTACTAAAATATTTTTTACTACATCTATAATCATAAATAACCTCCAAATTATTTAATAAATGTTTCCATTGGTATAAATTTATATTCCGTATCTTCACTAAACACAGTCATTTCTGTATTTGCAAAAACTTCAAAATGAGCAAATTCGCCATCGTCGCTGCCTTGTTTAAATTGTGCTTCGTGTTTTGTCCATTCCCTATAAAATGTATCAATATCCAAAACATCTTTTTTTAGCATATTTTGTGCAATAGACTCATAATGACGAGATTTTTTATACTCAATATCAATCCCGACCTGCTTTTTTGATATCGCAATTACAATATCTCTATAAGTGTGAGAGATAGAAATGTACAAATCTTCGTCAACAACATAAGGTTTGCCATCACCATAATAAGATATGTATGTGTCTTTGCCTAATAGCTCTTTTAAACATCTCTCCGCCAAAGCTTTGCTATTACCATTATAATTTCTATATGTAAAAATAATCATAAATCAATTATAGCAATATTATTTAATAAAATCAAGCCACTTTTATAAATTTGTTACTTTTAAACAAAAAATATACCACTTTATAAAAATTATGCAAGCAAAATTGCTTGCATAACTTTTATTTTGATTTGTTATTTGCTCTGCTACTAGAATACGCAGAATTGTTAGGATTACATTGATTAGAATGATTATTCGCATTAGCTCTGCTCGCTTGATTATTGCTATTATTTTGATTAGCGTAATTATCTAATTGCGATTTATAATGTGTGTTACCAGAAACTCCGTGTCCATTACTCATCTTTCTTTCCCCCTTTAATTTTTTAACATTATTGCCAAATTAAAAGTATTAATTCAGTATTTAATTATAATAATTATTCAAAAAAAGATTGCTTTAACTCAAATTTAATTCCTATTACTTAAGTAGTTGTATCTTCTCAAGCGGTCAATGCGGATTCTGCCAATTGCGTCATAAGTAACTCTTGGACGCCAGTTATATTCAGGTTTTCCCGGGATATTCATTCGTGTATCCTCGCCCCAACCTGCTAGGTCTTGGAACGGGATAATAACAATATCCGCAACGCTGAGTAACATTGTACGAATACAAGCCCAAACAAGCCTACTATTTTCGCCACCTTCCAGTTCGCAATGCTCGCCAATGTAGTCATATAATTTTGCCCTTGCATCTGCGCCCAAGCTTGCAAGCCAACCATAAATTGTGGTGTTATCATGAGTGCCTGTATAAGCAATACAATTTCTTTCATAATTATGTGGCATATGCGGACTTACTTCACTATCAAAGGCAAACTGCAACACTCTCATACCAGGGAAACCTGTTCTCTCCCTAAGTTCAGTAACGCCGTCATCAATAATTCCCAAATCTTCAGCAATAATATCTGCTTTAGGGAACTTATGTCTTACAATAGCAAACAATTCCCTACCAATACCTTTGCACCACTCGCCGTTAATAGCGTTTTCAGCACCATAATCCACTGCCCAATATCTGTCAAATGCTCTAAAGTGGTCAATCCTTAGTTTGTCATAAAGCTTAAACATTCTTTCTATTCTGCTACAAAACCAATTAAAGCCATCTTTTCTCATCTCGTCATAGTTGTATAGTGGATTACCCCAAAGTTGACCTTCTGAACAAAAGTAATCAGGTGGAACGCCCGCAACTTTGTTCGGTTTAAAATTTTCGTCCAAATCAAAGCATTTAGGATTAGCCCAAACATCTACGCTGTCATAAGATACATATATTGGCATATCCCCGATAATACCGATTTTCATATCATTTATTTGTTTTTTTCTTGTTTTCCACTGCTCTTCAAAAAGGAATTGTTCGCAAATATAATATCCAACTTCTTTTGAATGCTCTCGCATAAATTCGCCAATAGCACTGCGGTCGCGAGTCTTAAATTTATCTTCCCATAAATACCAAGGCTGCCCATTATGCAAGTCTTTAAGTGCCATAAAAATTGCATAATCCATCAACCAGTCTCTCTCTTCATTTGAGTATGTATAAAGCACATCTGTGTTTTTCTCTACAATGTGATTATATGCCATTTGAACAGCTTTTCTCTTCTGATTGTAGCAAAAAGCGTAATCTACAACATAAGGTGAACCATAATATTTCAAACTCTCACATTCTTCATAAGTCAAATACCCATTATCTCTTAGCATAATCGGGTCAATATACAAGTAGTTACCCGCAAAAGCAGATACACCAGAATAAGGTGAATCACCCAAACCAATAGTAGTCATAGGCAAAACCTGCCACCATTTACAGTCGCCTGACTTTAAAAACTCTGCAAACTTTACAATTTCTTCGCCAAAGCCGCCAATACCAAAATCACTCGGTAAAGAACTGATATTTAATAAAACGCCACTCCCTCTCATACTTTCTCCTTGATTAATTATTTCACACTTTACGTATAAAATGTCCCCTTATTTTTTTATTATAACCCATATTTTTAAAAAAATCAATACCCCTTTTTAATTTTATATAGGCAAATCGCCGCTTTTTGCAGAATATATTAATCTATATAAGGCAATAATTAATATACTTTATATTGTTAACGCATTTGTATATTTAAAAGTTAAAACTATATATTCTTATTATCTAAACTACATTGTTTATAAATATAATTTAAAAATTTACTGCTTTTTAAAAATTGATTAACTAAAATAACTAAATCGGAGATATAAATATGAGCAAAATGATAACAATTGATGGTAATGAAGCTTGTGCTAAAGTTGCATATTATATGAGTGAAATAGCGGCAATTTATCCAATAACACCTTCTTCACCAATGGCAGAAAGTTGCGATAGTATGCGTGCAAAAGGGGTTAAAAACTTTTTAGGTAACCCTCTAGAGATATCCGAATTGCAATCTGAAGGTGGTGCAAGCGGAGCAATGCACGGCAGTTTGTCTGCAGGCGTTTTAACCACAACCTTTACATCTTCACAAGGGTTATTGCTTATGCTTCCTAATATGTACAAAATTGCGGGAGAATTACTGCCTTGTGTTATACACGTTGCAGCAAGAACTATTGCTACTCACGCTCTTAGTATATTTGGCGACCACCAAGACATTAATGCTGCAAGGCAAACAGGCTTTGCAATGTTAGCATCTTCCAATGTTCAGGAATGTATGGATATGGCACTAATTGCACACCTAGCAACAATTAAATCCGAAATACCATTTTTGCACTTCTTTGACGGGTTTAGGACATCGCACGAAATTCAAAAAATACAAGATATAGAGTATTGTGATATTGACAAAATCATTGATTATGAAGGAATAACCAAATTTAGGAATAAAGCTCTATCCCCTAACAATCCTACTGCAAAAGGCACAACTCAAAATCCTGATTGTTATTTTCAAAATATAGAAGCAAGAAATAGCTACTACGATAAACTGCCTAGCATTGTTACCGAATGTATGGAAAAAGTGTATTCAATAACAGGCAGAAAATACGGCTTAATAGATTACTTTGGCAGCAAAAACCCTACGAAAATCGTAGTTATTATGGGTAGCGGTGGTGAAACCGCTATTGAAACGGCAAATTATTTAAACAACAATGGCGAAAATGTTGGAGTGATAAAAATTAGACTTTATCGTCCGTTTCCTAAAAAAGAGTTTGTCTCTTTAATACCAAAAAGTTGCAAATTTATAACTGTACTTGACAGAACAAAGGAAGCAGGTAGCAGTGGTGAACCATTATATTTAGATGCTGTTTGTGCTTTAAGCGAAGCAGGATTAAAGGATATAAAAGTCTTTAGCGGAAGATACGGAATAAGTTCAAAAGAGTTTACTCCGTCAATGGTAAAAGCTGTTTTTGACAATATGGCGGATAATGGAAAAAACCATTTTACTATAGGTATTGACGATGATATAACAGGCACTTCCCTTGACACAAGCGATTATATAGACTCCGCACCAAAAGATTGCTATAGTTGCAAATTTTATGGTTTAGGTTCAGACGGCACAGTAAGTGCAAACAAAAACAGCATAAAGATAATTGGAAACAATACAAATAAATTTGTGCAAGCCTACTTTGCCTACGATAGTAAAAAGTCTGGCGGACTAACTACATCACACTTACGATTTGGAGATAGTCCAATAAAAAGTAGTTATCTAATTGAAAAAGCGGACTTTGTTGCTTGTCATAATCCAAGCTTTTTATATCACTACGATATGGTTCAAAGTTTAAAGAAAAATGGTGTATTTTTGCTAAACATTGAACTTAAAGACAAAGAACTTTTTGACTATATCCCAAACAATGTTAAAAAATATATTGCGGATAATAACATTAATTTTTATATAGTCCCTGCAAACTCACTTGCTAAAAGTTTAGGATTAGGCGGAAGAATAAACACTATTATGCAAGCTTGCTTTTTTAAACTTGCTAATATTATAGATTACGAACAAGCGTATCAATATATGGTGGACTACACTACAAAAACCTTTAGTAAAAAAGGTGAAAGTGTTGTTAAAATGAATATTGATGCAATCTCTAATGCTACAATTAATTTGCAAAAAATAGATATACCACAAGATTGGCATAATCTTGAATACCAAAACACAAATAACACAAGTGGAAACAAATATTTTGACGAATTTGCAAGTCCAATTATAAAAGGTAACGGCGACAGCTTAAAAGTCAGCAGTTTTTCACCCGACGGAGTTGTTCCTACAAATACCACTAAATTTGAAAAACGCGGAATATCTGCCCTTGTATCATCTTGGATAAAAGAAAACTGCATACAATGTAATCAATGTGCTTTTGTATGCCCACACGCTGTAATAAGACCAATAATATTACAAAATACCGATAATATACCTGTCACTTTTGAAACCATACCTGCAATTCAACCAAAAGGGCAATATTTCCGATTGCAAATAAGTCCGCTTGACTGCACTGGTTGCGGAAGTTGTATTAATGTTTGCCCTGCACCAAACAAGGCACTCCAATACAAACCGCTAAACATTGAACAAAACTTACAGGCAAAAAATTGGGAATTTGCTAAAGATTATGAAAATGACAAATCAGTTATAAATAAAAGTCAAGTTAAAGGTTGCGGATTTGCAAAACAACTATTTGAGTTCTCTGGTGCTTGTTCGGGTTGTGGTGAAACACCTTATTTAAAACTTGCAACAAACCTTTTTGGCGAAAATATGATTATAGCAAACGCAACGGGTTGCTCATCAATTTATGGTGGTTCTGCACCAACTTGCCCTTTTGCAAAGCTAAATAACGGCAAAGGTCCTGCTTGGGCTAACAGTCTTTTTGAAGATAATGCGGAGTTTGGTTACGGCATTAGTTTAGGTGTAATAAAGCGAAGAGAAAATTTAAAGAATATCGCACAAAAATTAATTGAAAATCGATATGAAAACCAAATTTTAACTGATTGGGTTGATACTTTTGACGACAATAAACTAACTTTGGATAAAAGCAATATTTTGTACGATAATATAAAAAATATGGTGGATAATTGCGATAATCCAGAGCATAAAAAGTTGCTTGCGGAAATTGAAAAAGATAAAGATGCAATAACTAAAAAATCTATATGGATAGTTGGCGGAGATGGTTGGGCTTATGATATAGGCTTTGGTGGACTTGACCATATTTTAGCAAGTGGGGAAAATGTAAATATATTAGTTTTGGATACAGAAGTTTACTCCAATACCGGCGGACAATCAAGTAAAGCCACACAAATAGGAGCGGTTGCAAAATTTGCAGAAAGCGGTAAAAAGACTAATAAAAAAGATTTGGCAATGATAGCAATGAGTTATGACAATGTTTATGTCGCAAGTGTTGCAATGGGAGCAAATATGAACCAATGTTTAAAAGCTTTCCACGAAGCAGAAGAATATAATGGCGTATCATTGATAATTGCCTACTCCCCTTGTATAAGTCACGGCATTAATATGAGCAATTGTATGCTAGAAGAAAAACTTGCTGTACAATATGGTTATTGGAATTTGTTTAGATTTAATCCTTCTTTAACTACCAACAAGTTTATACTAGACTCTAAGGAACCTACAGGTGACTATATAGAATTTTTAAAAAGCGAAAACAGATTTGCAAGTTTAAAAAGAACAAATCCTGAACAATTTGATTATTTGCTTGAAGAAAACCACAAACAAGCAATTTATAGATATAAAAAATATCTACAATTAGCCGAAATGTACAAAAACTTAAATTGATAATTTTTATTCTTTAATAATCTAATTGAAAACTAAAATGTAATAATATATATACTATACTTTGATTAGAATTGTTGTTTTATATTAATTTGACTTACCTTAATAAAAACAAAAAGCCCGCTATTAAAAGCGGACTTTTTTATTTAGCATTAATTTATCAAACTACTGCAGTATCTTTAACTTCTTTTTCCTCTTTTTCCTTTTTAGGCTTTTTAACTTTGTTTATGTTTCTCTTATCATAGTTATCACTTGCATTTTTCATCAAGCAATACAAAGAAGGAGCTAAGAATACAGATGAGAAAGTACCAGCAATCAAACCAAACAATACAGGCAAAGCGAACTCTCTAATTGAAGAAACACCGATAATTGCTAAAATAACAATTGCTGCCATTGTTGTGATAGTTGTCAAAATACTTCTTGACAAGGTTTGAGCGATAGATTTGTTTACTATCATATTGTTATTAACAGTCTCACCTACTGGCAAAGCATTTTGATTTTCTCTTACTCTATCAAACAATACGATTGTATTATTGATTGAGTATGCAATTATTGTAATGATTGCAGCGATAAACGAAGAGTTAATTTGAATATGGAATAACACTGTCAAAGCAAATACTATAATTACGTCGTGTATAAGTGCAATAACTGCAGATAGACCTGTAAATATATTTCTGAATCTAATAATGATATAACCCAAAATCAACAATGTAGAAATTAAAACAGACAAGAAAGCTGTAATAATTAATTCTTTTTGAACACTTGGACCATTACGCTCAATTGTAATTTTATTGATATTGTTTTCGTCTAGTCTTTCATTTAATGTAGCAACAATTTCATCAGTCAATTCATTGTTTACTTCAGCATCTTTAGATAGTGAATTAAATCTTACAACCACATCAATAGTATTATTACCTGCCATTTGGTCATAGCTTATTTTAGCATTTTTTTCTGCCAAAACCTCTTCCACTACTTTTAAAACGCTATCATAATTTTTATCGGCGTCATTTGCTTTAGCATCAAACTTAGTTTGAATTGTGATAATATTACCACCTGCAAAGTCAATACCAATATTAATACCTTGAGCAGCATCTTTATTAACACCTGCATAAATACCAAAAGCAATCAAAGCAATTAAAATTATTGCTAGCGGAACGCAAACCCAGTATTTCCATTTTTCTACAATTTTCTTGCCGGCTAATGTAAAATTAATCTTTTTCATTATACATTCACCTCCGCTTTATCAGAATTATTATTTTTGTCTGCAGCTTTTTCACTTTTTACAGGAGCTGAATTTTTATAATCGATAGTATAATCAATTTCTTTCACATTCAAGCCATAAAGAGTTGTTGAACTATCATTGAATGCAAGGAAACACTTAATAAGCAATCTGCATACAAGCAATGCACTAACCAATGATATTACAATACCAATAAGCAATGTAATAGCAAAGCCTTTAATTGAACTTATTGCAACAATCGCAAGAACGATAGCACCAATTAAAGTAGTTGCGTTACCATCAATAATTGCTGACAAAGAGTTTTTGAAACCTTGTGAAATACTAGCACGAATATCTCTTGCATTGTTACCACTCATTAATTCTCTTGTTCTCTCAAATATAATTACGTTAGCGTCAACTGCCATACCTATTGATAACAAGATACCTGCGATACCTGGAAGTGTCAATTGTACCCAAGGGAAAATTGATAGTACAAACACATAAGTCAAAGCAAAGAAAATCAATGATAATGATGCTGCAACACCTAACATTCTATATCTTGCAATCATTATAACAAAGATAATCAAAAGACCAACACCACCAGCAATCAAACCGTGATTAATAGCATTTTTACCTAGTGTTGCAGAAATTACACTTGAACTATCCATATTAAGTTTAACGCCCAAAGCACCTGACTGAATTTGAATAGCGTATTGATTTGCAGTTTCATAAGTGTAATCACCAGTAATAACTGCTTGTCCGTTTGTAATAGCACTATTAACTTGTGGTGCCATTATTGCTCTGCCGTCCAAAAAGATACCAAGATATTTACCAGTAAGATTTGTTGTAGCTTCAGCAAACTTTTTAGTTCCGTTTCTGTTAAACTTTAACTGAATTACATACTGACCATCTTGCATACCAACGCTTGCAGTTTGAATATCTGCACCGCTTACTAATGGCTTTGCATTTGGGTCAGCCTTAGTAATTTCGTTACCACTAACATTAGCTTCATACATAGCAAGAGTAGCTGGTTTTGCAATCAAAGCAAACAACTCGTCTGAGTCTTCTACATCTGGTACTTCAACACGAATCTTTTGATTATCGCCTGTACCATTTACAGTAACTTGAGCCTCAGTATAACCTCTGCTTGTAAGCAAATCAGTCAAACGCGAAACAGTACCTTGAACAGCACTATTAAAAGCATAATTTACTTCTTCGGTTTTTGTTGTGTCCCCTTCATATTTGTTTTTAATAAAGTCTTCTTTATCAATATCAAATACAGCGTAAACACCGCCCTTCAAATCCAAACCAAGCTTGATATTGCCTGCGAAATTGAAATAATCGTAAACACCAAGCTCGCCATTCTCCAAAGGAACAAAGGCAAAAACTGCACCTAAAATCAAAAGAATTGCAAAAATAACTAGAATAGCTATACTCCAGCCTTTTGAAAGTCCTTTGGATTTTAATTTAGTAGTATTTTTATTCACGTAATGCCTCCTATCATCAACTTTTAACTTAATTTGCTTGCACACCCTCTCTAATCAACTTTATATATTGATTTTGCAATACTATTATTATAGTCAAAGTTAAATCCTATTTTAACATAAATTAATTATTTTTATTAAAGTTATCCATTAAAATTAAAACCAGATACTAAAACACTAATTCAAATTAGTTTTCTACTACTCCTGCTTGCTCAATAGCACTTATAGCAAGAGATAATTCAAACCTTTTTTTCATCATTTCACAGCTTATTGAATAAGGCTTGCTTAAATCACCTGCAAAATGAATGTTATTTGCCGCACAGCCGCCGCTACAATAATATTTAGCAGGACATTTTTCACATTGCGGTTTATTAGTAACAATATTTTTGGCAAACTTTTTACTAATATCCAAACAAAAGTTATTCTCAAGTACATTACCAAGTTTATACTCTGTCTCACCTGCAAATTGGTGACAAGGATATATATCGCCATAAGGAGTAATTGCAAGATATTCACAACCAGCTCCGCAACCTGTAAGTCTTTTTTTAATACAAGGTCCGCCTTCTAAGTCAAGCATAAAATGGAAAAAGTTAAACCACTTACCATTTGCTCTAGACTCAAGATATTCTCTAGCCAGTTTTTCGTACTCTGCAAGAATTTGTGGCAAATGTTCTTCCTTAATTGCCATAGGACTATCTTCTTTCAAAACTACAGGTTCAACGCTTATTTGGTCAAAACCTTGGTCACGAAGATATAAAATATCGTTTACAAAATCCAAATTATAAGCAGTAAATGTACCTCTTACATAATAAGACTTATTCCCACGCTTTTTAGCAAACTTTTTTGCAGCTTCAAGCACTATTGCTTGTGAGCCTTTGCCATTTGCTGTAAGTCTTAGTCTATCGTGTACTTTCTCTCTTCCGTCAATCGACAAAACGACATTGTACATTTCCTTATTAAGCCATTCAATGGTCTCGTCATTCAAAAGCAAACAATTGGTTGTTAAAGTAAAATTAAAAGTTTTATCTGCTTTTTTCTCTTCTTCTCTTGCGTAAGCGACAATTTGTTTTACAATATCTAAATTCATTAATGGTTCGCCACCAAAAAAGTCAACTTCAAGATTTTTCCTTTTGCCACTATTTGCAATCAAAAAATCAATTGCCTTTTTGCCGACTTCAAATGACATATATTCCTTAAATTCAGAATGATATTTTCCGTCACCCGCAAAACAATACTTACAACGCAAATTACAATCGTGACAAATATGAAGACATAAAGCTTTGATTTCCCCAATCTGTTTATCATTTGCATAAGGATAAGCAGGGGTGTTAAAAGCACCTTGACTTGCAAGTTCGTCAAACTCTGCCTGTATTTCTAAAATCAAATTATCGGGCAAAGATTGAAACTCTTGCACTTCGTTATCTTCAAGCTTTTCATATTTGTTTTTTGCAACAAGATATGCCGCTTTGTCAACATTATGCAAACTTCCACTTTCATTATCCCACAAAAAGTGATAATCTCTGCCTTTATGATTATATTTAAAGCAATGTATCATTTATATTAAAGCAAAGGTTTTTTAGTTGTATTTACTCTTTCATCTTGGTGTCTGCAAGATTGGTTACCAACTGTACAGCTTGTTTTGCAAGCAGATTGACAGCTTGATTGGCACTCTCCACAACCGATATGACCTGTTTTTTTCATTCCATTATTTACAATAGTATTAATATGTTTCATAACATACTCCTCCATTATTTAAATTTGACATATTAGCATTATAATATAAAAATAATTATAAATCAAGTGTTTTATAAAAAATAGTTAAATGTTTACAAAAAAAAATTTTACATATTAATTGTATAGCAAGTTTTTGTCTTAATTTTTTATATGCCCCTTATTCAATCGTCTATTTTTATAAGACACATTGTATTAAAAATAAAAAGTGCCTTTAACAGCACTTATTAAATCTCTTTTATACCATACGGCAAGGTAGTACAAGCTTTTACAAAAGGGAAAGAGTTTTTTAGTTTATCGGCAACCAAATTTGCATCTGACATATTATCCATTACAGCAAACACACAAGCACCGCTACCACTCATACACACATAATGACTATATTTTTGCAAGGAGTGTATAACTTTTTCCATATCCGTACATAACGCCATTGTTGCAGGCTCAAGCCCGTTACCAATATACTCAAGTTCATTACCGCCATTTAAAGCATTTAAAAACTGAGTTGTGTAATCGGTAGCACAGCCAATCTCGTCAAACTTATTAAACACATCTTTTGTATTTGCAGAACATTTACCTTTTGCAACAACCAAACTATATTCTTTATATTTAAGTTCAGTAACAAAATCACCTTTTCCGCTAGCGTTGCAAATGCCCCCCTTTAACATAAAATTGACATCTGAGCCGACTCTAGCTGCAATGCTTTCTATTATCTGATTATCTACCCCAAACATTTTTTTAACGCAGTACAAAACCGCACTTGCATCAGCCGAAGAACCACCAAGTCCACCGCCAAACGGAATACCTTTTGTTATATCAATTTTAAGTGGCGGAATGCCGTATTCCCTATGACAAATTTCAGCAACTTTAAAAGCTGTGTTACTCTCATCACTCTCTCTCATATCCATAGTAACAGCAATTTTATCCGATACGCATACTTCGACTATGTCAAAAATGCCGACAGATGCCATTATCATATTTAGCTTATGATAGCCTTTTCCAAAGTCACCCATAACATCAAGTGTTAAATTGATTTTTGCATTTACACGCACTTTCATTCTGCACATAATTTACTCCTGAGTTTATTTTATCATTTAATTATACATTAATCAATAGAAATTTATAAAAAAAGCAATATAATAAGAAAAAACGACAAGATTTTACCCTTGCCGTTTTATGTTTTTATCAAATAATACCGATTTTCAGCAGTTTATTTGTTTATAATAAACAATTTTTCTGCCTGTCAAATCGCCGTCTAAGTCCGCATTTTGACTTGCGATATTTTCCATTGATGTGCCAATTGCTTTGGCAACTTCCCACAAATCATCGCCTTCCTTGCAGTTGTAAATTACTATACTAAAGTTATTACTCTTTTTAATATCTGTAACTACAACATTTTTAACTGCACTGCAATTAATCTCGCTTGATGCTGTTACCATAATGCTTATGTTTGCCGTAATCTCAAATTCTTTGTCTCTTTTAACTTTAGCGTACAAATTATCAATTATAGCTTCAGCTAGCAATTTTTTGTTTTGTCCTTCTACTACTTCATCAAATTGCAAACTATATGGCAACTCAATCATAATACTTTGAGCGTTATTTTCCACATTCATATAAACGACATTTGCTGCAAGCACACCTTCTACTATAATTTTGCCGTCATCATAATATGTATTAACCAAAATATTACGGCTCAAACTTGTAAGAATAACTTTTGATACAGCTACCATATCGTCACCGATTGATGCACTTCCAACAATTTTATCAAACAAATTATATGTTTTGTCAAGCACTTGATAGCAGCAATTTTCTTGCTCCATTTCAATTTCCAAATCAGCAAGGAAAGCATCTTTTACAATTTCCTTATCCATTTGACGCATACAATCAATTCTGACATTTACAGAAATTTGCATTAAAATTACATTGTCACCTTCAAGTCCTGTTAAAACAATTTTGCAGTCAGCACTTTTTATAAGTACATTTGCTTTATCGTCATCTAGCATACCACTACACTCAATTTCTTCAGAAAAAGGTGTGTTGAAATTCTTGCTTGTTACAATACCTTCACTCAAATAACACAAACTACCGCAGATATTACCACTTATATAACATTTGCCGTCCATAGTCTTTACATTATTAACCATAGCAGTAACATCTTGATACAAAATCTTATCTACAGTACAACCTGTGTCAAAACTCTCTTCCATATCAAATGTGCCGTCCACAATATTGATAAGGTTTTGCACTATCAATCTGCCCTTTTTACAAACAATACTATCTGGTATTTCGCCCATAATCTCATTATTAGCATTAAAAATACCAAACACTTTCATATTGACAACGCTTTGAATTTTAATCATTTCACCAACAACACTGCTATCAATATCCGCAACGCCACAAACAGCCCACAAATAATTGAAATCTTGCATATTGCAATTGTTATTTGCACCATTTATAGCTTGAGTGAAATCACACAAATAATCGAAGCTGTCAAATTCGCCTGCCTTGTTTAAAAATACTACCTTGCAATTCAAAGTAGCCATTACTTTAGCGGTGTCGCCATTCTTGTCCACCGTAGCACTTTTTACATTTGCCGAAACAGACAAAAGCTTGCTTACACCACCTTTTGCTGTCACTTCAATATTACACTCGACAGTGGCACTACCGCTACCAAATTCACGAGTATAATCGTTCATCAAAATATCCATATTATCCATAAATCCTCCAAAATAATTAATTGACGGCACCTTTTACCTATACTAATTTATTTTAGAGAATTTCAAATTATGACAAAACATCTTGATTTTTTTCTGCAGGGGGATAAATTTTTATTCTTTTAGTCATCAAGTCCACATAGCTGAAAGATAGCAACCTAAATTCACCATACAAAAAAGCTTCAAATGTAAATACATAAGGATATAAATCTTTTATTTTACCCGAATAGCAAACAAATCTGTTTCTACCTTCATTAACTTCTAGTCTGACATCAAGCCCTTGCAAAAGCTCTGCTCTTTTTTTAGAGATATCTAATCTGTTCATAACAACTCCTTTATATCCTTAATAAAGTTTGAGTAAAAATAAGGATATTATAAAATGGTTATGCCCAAAATTGCAGTTTTTACACAAATAATCATTCAAAAATCGATATTAAAAAGCTAATTTTCTACATTTTACTTTTTTAATCTACTTTAAACTACAAAAAAGTAAATAGCAATATCTTAACATATAAAAAAATCAAGGTCATAAACCTTGATTTTATTTTTATTTAAAATTAATCTTTATAGCAAATCGTTATCGACATCAAATTCGTCTTCTTCCTCGTCTTCTTCGTCAAAGTCGTCCAAATCACCAAGTTGCTCAACTTCTTCAAAATCTTTTTCAAGCTCATCTTCAATATAGTCTTCTTCGCCTTCTTCGTCAAACTCTTCTTCAGTTTCCTTTCCGTCAAAGTCTTCGTCTATATCAATAAAGTCTGCCTCATTACCAAAGCTGTCATTATCGTCAAAGGAGTCAATATCGTCATCTGCCCATTCTTGGTCTTCCATTTCTGAAAGTGATGTAAGCTCGTCATCTTCTTCAATATCAGACTTACTATCATCCCAATTACCTTGCATTTTTTGCAAACAAGCTAGACAATACTTTTCACCCGGTTCTACATAATTTTGCTTACATTTAGGGCAAATTATCTCTTCTTCGTCATCGATATTTGTATCAATTCCTTTAAGTTCAGCCTTACAAACTTCGCAATAATCCTCTTCTTCTAAAATATAATTCAATTCACATCTAGGACATTTTTTGTATCTTGGCATACTAACCCCCTCTCGTTTTATACTTCATTGCAATATATTATATCACTTATACGCAAATGTCAATACTTTTTTATAAAAAAATTTCAAAAATTTGTTATTTTTATAATATTCCTTAATTTACAATTATAATTATAGCTATATTTTTATTTTACTTCACTTTATATATATTTATTCATTAATAATTAATGACTTTGTTTAGCAAAAAATTGTCTATAAATTTTATAATTTATTCTATTTAAAATTAGATTAACAAATAAGG